>MDTG01251686.1_pt1 | contig 11571 bp, 10 predicted proteins | sample 811421 | NCBI WGS metagenome assembly MDTG01 (sample SAMN05326645, study PRJNA326480) | marine metagenome | isolation source: seawater | place: Pacific Ocean: South East | collected 2011
CATGAAACGCCTGCTTCCAACGCTCCGTGCTGATAATGCACCTGAAGGACTGATTTCAGTTCTTAATACCATACAAATTGCTGCTAAAGAGATCTCTTTTCGGTTACATCAAGGCGCCCTCGCCGGGGTATTGGGCTCAACATTGGATGAAAACATTCAAGGTGAAACACAAAAGAAGCTCGACGTCGTCGCTAACCAACTACTCAAAACTTTATTACTTGAGTCTCCTCGCGTACATGCCATTGCTTCCGAAGAAGAAGACAGCATTGTATTGAGCCCTAATTCTGGCGAATACTTAGTTGCTTTCGATCCGCTTGATGGAAGTTCCAACATTGATATCAATGGCACTGTGGGCACGATTTTCTCGGTGCTACCTAAACCAGAAAATCCATCCAATGATGAGTCCATGTTCTTGCAGAAAGGGCGTAATCAAGTCGCAGCTGGGTACGTTCTTTATGGCCCCTCGACAATGTTGGTGATGACGACAGGCACCCATGTTCGTACATATACTCTTGACCAAACCGTAGGGGAATTTTTACTGACAAAGGAAACCGCGACGATTCCAGCAGACACGCAAGAATTTGCAATCAATATGTCTAATCAACGTCATTGGAGCACTGCGGTACGCGAATATGTTGAGCATTTACTGCTCGGCGAAGAAGGGCCACGACAAAAGAATTTTAATATGCGTTGGAACGCCGCTATGGTTTCTGATGTCCATCGTTTAGTTACACGCGGTGGCTTGTTCACTTATCCTTGGGATGCTCGCAACCCAGAAAAGCCTTACAAGCTACGTTTAATGTATGAAGCAGCGCCTATGGCAATGATTGTCGAAAAAGCGATGGGTGCAGCAAGTAATGGTTATATGCCTATTTTAGATATTGAGCCAGAACATATTCATCAACGGGTTGCTGTTGTCATGGGCTCCTCGAATGAAGTACAAGAATGTGTTGAGTATCATAAGAAACATGGCTAAGGCAGTGGTTTAAGCCCTTGCTCCGACAGCGACAAACGATATAATTCACGAGTTAATCACTTTTTTGATGTAGGAATAATTATGAGCTTAGGTAACGTACCTGCGGGTAAAAATCTTCCAGATGAAGTCAATGTAATCATTGAGATCCCTGCAAACGCAGATCCGATTAAATATGAAGTCGATAAAGACACTGGCGCCCTTTGGGTTGACCGTTTCATGGCGACGCCAATGTTCTACCCATGCAACTATGGTTTTGTGAACCATACCTTGTCTCTCGATGGTGACCCTGTTGACGTGCTTGTTCCTACACCTTACCCACTGCAAGCAGGCTCAGTGATTAAATGTCGTCCAGTGGGCGTGCTTAAAATGAGCGACGAGTCAGGTGAAGACGCTAAAGTCATCGCGGTACCTGTCAGTAAGCTGACCAAAGAGTACGATCATGTGCAGGACATCGATGACCTTCCAGAGCTTCTTCGTGCACAAATCACGCACTTTTTTGAGCGTTACAAAGAACTCGAAAAGGGCAAGTGGGTTAAAGTTGAAGGTTGGGGCGACGCAGCTGCGGCAAAAGAGGAAATCGAGTCCTCTTATAAGCGCGCTCAGAAGTAATCATGGCCTCAGCCATTGAAATTGATCGTCTTGCCTTTGCCTGGCAAGGCGATCAACTCACTTTAGATATTCCCCATTGGCAAGTTGAAGCAGGCGAAACCGTTTTATTACGCGGACCCAGCGGTAGCGGTAAATCAACTTTGTTATCCCTGCTCGCAGGCATCAACGTTGCTAAACAGGGTAGCGTAAAACTACTCGAGCAATCGCTGTCTGAGCTTAGCGGTCGTAAACGCGATAGATTTCGTGCCGATCACATCGGTTATATCTTTCAACAATTTAACCTACTCCCTTATTTAAGCGCGCTGGACAACGTACTTTTAGCCACACGGTTTTCTCCTAAACGCCGCCAACGCGTAACTGAAAGTGGACAGTCGGCGGAACAACTCGCCATTCAATACTTACAACGGCTCGGTCTTAGTGCCACGCAACAACAACAAGCAGCGGCTAACTTGAGTGTAGGTCAACAGCAGCGCGTGGCAGCCGCCAGAGCACTGCTTGGCGCGCCCGAACTACTTATCGCAGACGAACCAACTTCTGCGCTCGATAGTGACCGGAGAGATGATTTTATAAAGCTATTACTCGAACTCAGTGAACAGAATAATACGACCGTGTTATTTGTGACGCATGATGCGAGCCTCGGGCAGTATTTTAATCGCCATGTTGAGTTAAGCGACATTAATCAGGCTGTGGGAGGTTCGTCCCATGCTTAAACTTGCTATTAAAAGTTTGGCTAACCGCAAAACAAGTGCACTACTGACGGTCATCGCAATCGCTGTAAGCGTTGCACTATTGCTTGCCGTTGAACGAGTAAAAGAACAAGTCCAAGCGAATTTTGCGAATACCGTCTCGGGCACTGATTTAATCGTTGGCCCACGTAGTGGTGACGTGCAATTGTTGTTGGCATCCGTTTTTCATATCGGAGCGCTTAACAACAGCATGAGCTGGCAGAGCTACGAGAAGCTCAGTCAAAATCGACAAGTTGATTGGTCAGTCCCCATTTCTTTGGGTGATAGTGTGAGTGGCATGCCGGTTGTTGCGACTACAACTGACTATTTCAAGCACTTTAAGTATGCCAACCGACAACCGCTTGAGTTACAAAGCGGCGTATGGTTTGCAGAGTCAGAGCAAGCGGTATTAGGCGCCGATGCCGCAGAAAAGTTGGACTTTAATGTTGGTGACCAGCTAATTATCGCACATGGCACAGGTGGTGTTAGTTTTAGCGAACACAGTGGTCATCCAATTGATGTTGTTGGCATTTTAAATCGCACGGGCACCCCTGTTGATCAATCCATTTATGTTGACTTAAAAACACTTGAGGACATTCATAGCGGCGAGACGGCTGGCGACGCCGAAGAGCATACGGACGGGCATACCGGTCATGATGAGCACGCTGACCACCATCACCCGACTAGCGCTATAAGTGCGGCATTGGTGGGTTTAAAGTCTCGCCAGATGGCGTTATTTATGCAGCGCGATATCAACACCGCAGATGGTGAGCCACTGACTGCATTAATGCCGGGGCAAACATTGCAACAGCTTTGGAAAACATTACGTGTGTTTGAGCAAGCGCTTAATGGCATCTCCGCTATTGTTGTTATCATTGGCCTACTCGGCATGCTCACAATCTTGCTGGCAAGTCTACGTGAACGTAGCCGAGAGATGGCTGTGTTGCGAGCAGTAGGTGCTGGCCCGGGTACATTGTTCACATTGTTAGTCACGGAAGCGGTTTTACTGACAGTCGTCGCTACCGCTTCAGGCCTGGCGTTACTATATGTCCTGCAAATTTCCCTTGCCGGCCTTATTCAGCAGCAGACCGGCTTATTGTTTGCTCTGCAGTGGCCTACTACGGCAGAATGGTTGAGAATGTCATTTGTGGTCGTTGCAGGTTTCTTAATGAGTCTTGTACCTGCTTGGCGCGCTTACCGCCAATCACTTGCAGACGGTTTAACGGTGAAAGTATGAAGTATAGTTTGAAAGTAATCATCAGCACGACGTTGCTGATTCTCGCGAGTCAAAGTATGGCATTCGCCAGTGACAAGATAGGCTGGAAAGATTTAGTCCCTGAGGGCTTTACACCTCCACCTGTAAAGCCACAGTCATACTATGACCAGAACCCAGAAGAAGCTGAGCAAAAGTTTCTTGATGCGCCTGTGGTACAAGCGTTAGATGGCAAGAAAGTAAAGATTCCAGGCTATGTAGTACAACTCGAAGGTAACGCAGATGCTGTTACGGAATTTCTTTTAGTGCCTTATTTTGGTGCCTGTATCCACGTGCCACCACCGCCTCCCAACCAGATTATTCACGTTAAGTTTGCTGAAGGCGTGCCTTACGAGAATACCTACGATGCGGTATGGGTTGAGGGCACTATCTCAACCCAACGTACAGATAGCGATCTTGCAGTTACAGGTTATTCAATGAAAGCTGATAGTGTGACTGTTTATCAGTAGCTGCCTTAATTAATGTTGGCGGATTGCTTAGCTAGCAATTCTGCCAACTTTTCCGCCGGCATCGGCTTGGCAAAATGAAAGCCTTGTGCTTCGGCGACTTTTAAGTGTTTAAAGTAATTCACTTGCTCTTCAAGCTCAATGCCCTCTGCCAATACACTCATGCCCAGTCGATGAGCCATATTCACAATAGTCTCAATTATGATACGGCCACTGTCTTCATTTGAGTTGTGTACGAATGTCTTGTCGATTTTAATACGATCGAGAGGAAGTTTCTGAAGGTAACTCAACGATGAGAAGCCGACGCCAAAGTCGTCAATAGCAACGTGAATTCCTTGCCGCTTCAAGCGATAGAGTATATCAGCAACAAGATCAGGATCTTCCATCACGATACTCTCGGTTATTTCCAACTCTAGCCGATCCGGGCTGACGTTGTGATTTTGTAGCTGTTGCTCAACAAGTTCAGGAAAGTCACGCATCCTGAATTGGGGCACTGACACGTTAACCGCGACGCGAAGCTCTGGCAAACCCAACTCATCAAACTGGCGTATCTGCTGACAGGCTTCCTCAATTACCCAAGCACCAATATCAACGATTAACCCAGAGTATTCCGCAAGAGGAATGAACTCGCCGGGTGATATGAAGCTTCCGTCCCGCTGTGGCCAACGTAATAAGCTCTCTACACCAATAATTCGTTTAGAGGCTAAACATACTTGCGGTTGATACCACACTTGTAGACGTCGCTCTGCAAAGTCTGCTCGTAGCAGACGCACAATGTGCAAACGACGCTGAGTTTCTTGCTCCATGTAAGGCAAGTAGTAATTATGGCGCTCGAAAGAGTTCTTCTTGGCATTCTTGAGCGCAATATAGGCTTGCTTAAGCAAGCTTTTACCGCTTTCATGCTCACTGTTGGATGCTGCTGTAAAGCCACACGTAATACTAAGTGGGATATGATGCTCACCCGCGCGATAGGGCAGTCTGAACAGCTCATTTAAATTACGAGGTGAAATAATTTCTTCTGGACCAATTAAACCAAACACATCGGCTGCTATGCGTGAGACAAACACATCCTGACCGAGTTGCTCACTGAGTCGTAACGCTACTGAGCGCAACAAAAGGTTACCCACGTCTTGCCCCAAGCCATCGTTCACATCAGAGAAGTGGTCTATATCAATGATCGCAACGACCGTTCGCTCGTCTTTAAGTTTTGCTAATTCGGTTAAACGTCGTGAGAATTCGCCTCGGTTAGCCACACCCGTTAACGGGTCACGGTAGGCTGCGGCTCTCAACTCTTCAAACAAATTGGCATTTTCAAAGCCCACCGCGATGTTTGCGAGAAAGACCTCAAGTAATTCCTGGTCGTAGTTCTCAAGCAGTTCTTCGGTTTCAATATAAGCTGCCGCTTGATGTATCTGACCATCGATAAAAAACACAGACGCGCCATCAAGTTGAATATGTCGCTGCTCACGCAAGCATTGCTTTACCGCATCTTCGATAAATTTAGAATTTAAACTTGTCAGCGAACGGTTAATGCTACCGGCAAAGTGTCCCGCCGCACCCAATACCAATATCTCGTTGTCTTTGTGCGGTGCGCGCGCCCCAACAATACCTTCGGCGCTCAAACCTAACAGTGATGCGAGTTGGGTAACTACGCCCTCAGAAAAATTAACGATCGAATGTTTTTCCATCAAGTTAGAAGCCGAGTGGATTATTTTTCGTAATCCTCGACGATTCTCATTGATGGTACGGAGTTGTTGGTAGGAGCGTATGGCAGCGTAGACCGTTGTTAGCAATCGGCTTCGAGTTAACTCGGTTTTGGTCTTGTAGTCATTGATATCGTAATCTTTAATGACACTCTCTTCAGGCGCATAGCCTGGCTGCCCGGTACGTAACACGATTCTAATTTCGTCATTTCGTAGTTCGCTTCTAATGGCGCGCGCTACTTTTAATCCAGCGTCATCAGACTCCATGACGACATCCAATAGAACCATCGCGACATCATTTTGGTTAGCAAGCACATCCATGGCTTGCTCACCACTGTAGGCATGAATAAATTCAAGTGATTTATCGGCAATAATTACGTCAGATAGCGCCATTTTGGTTACGGCATGAATCTCCTGATCGTCGTCAACGATCAAAATTTTCCAACTTTCTAACGCGGTGACTGCCCTAGCTTCATCATCGTCATCGATAAGAAACAGAGGCTCTTCATTATTACTGCTCATTCTTGCCTGCAAATTGTTAATCTCGATATAACAATCTAGCCATATCGAACTTCAACTGCAAGTATTTATGAGTTGTTCATCAGAAATGAACGTCGACTGACAAATAAGGACCCGAGAAGCGCACATCGCTATAAGTGTCATCGATATCATCTAACTTAATTTCCATATCACGATAACCGAGGCTGACGCTGGCATCGACCGCGGCGTTATCAAGAAACTGGTACTCAACCGATGCGCTGATATCGCGGATATCACTATCATCAAAACTGACGGCACTCGCTTCGGCATTTATCCACCAAGAGGTAAAAGGCAGTCCAATCTTTGTGGCCGCATAGGCCATCGGTACAGTACCCGAGAATTCTACAGGCGTCACGGTAGAATCTGCGACGATGTAGCTACTATTGCCATCAAACCGTTTCGCGTTGACACCTAAGTCAATAGAAACGATATCGTTGTCAAAAATTTCGTAGTACAAAATATAATCGACGTGGCTGAAGTCGCTCTCGGGGTTGATTCCCTCACCATCAACGGTCATATCATTCCAACGCGCTTTAAAATTAGGGATTAAAGGCACTGGATGCTCAAGTGCTACATAGTAACTTGAGAATGTTTCGCTTTGGTCATCGTAATTGCCAAGCTGGACCTGCGGCTCGAATGCCGAAATCGAGCCATCGGCATTACCGTTCCAATATTGCCCACCTGCAAAAATACCAAAAATGGTGTCAGCATTGGCAGCCATTGGAGCGAGCGCCAAGCCAGCGAGTGGTAATATTTTCGCAATATGCTTCATAGTTGAACCTTCTGTAAGTTGCTTAACCTTGTGCTAGCAAGCTGCGTAATTCAATGAGCGCAGCATTAGCACGAGAAATATAATTAGCCATTACCAATGAATGGTTTGCCATCAGACCAAAACCAGAACCATTCAGTACCATTGGGCTCCAGAGTGTCTTCTGTGTTGACTCTAATTCACTAATAATCTGTTGCAAGCTAATTAACGCATTTTTATCTTCCAGAATATCTTTGAAGTCGATTTCGACAGCTTTCAAGTAATGCAGTAACGCCCAAGAAGCGCCTCGCGCTTCATAAAATACATCGTCAATTTCCCACCAACTGGTTTGCTCTCGTACGATACGAGGAGTTGGCGTAGACTGCCGAGCTTTTGCATCACCGGCTAGCGTGATATCGGGCTCAACTCGCGCCACACTCGCACTTAAACGACGCGATAAAGATCCCAAACGTTTCTCTACCTCCGCTACCCACGCTCTCAAGTTATCTGCTCTGGAGTAAAATTGTGCGGAATGGTCATTAGGGTCAGCAAGCGCAAGCCGATATTGCTTTAATTGTTTAATAACCTCGTTAAACTCGCTCTCTGGCGATGGAGCAAACCAGCTTTCGTGATCAATATTCATCGCGGGCTGTGCCACCACTAGGAAGCTATTTTCGGCAGACTGGGACTGAGAACGACTGTATTCGTTACGCATCACTAACATAAGATCGCGCGTCATTTGTACAACGCCGTATTCCCATGCCGGAATATCATCAACCCACACAAAGGGCGGAAGGATATCATTGCTCATGTAGCCACCACGCTTATTTAGCAAGGTATCCAACACTTCGATAGCCGCAGTTGAAGTTGCAAACCCATTGACTGGTTCTAAATTCAATTGCTCTGCTTGCGCCTGAACGCGTTGCTTAACGCTGAACGTGTCGGGTTCTTCAGAGAACCACCAAGCAATAATCCATAAAATAAGCAGTAAAGATACTAATGAAATGAGTAACCATTTAATACTCAGCTTAAATTGACCTATTCGCATAGTCTGCTATCGACCCTCAATCGGAATTGAAATTGTTTGTGTCTGATTATCATCGTACGAAATAGTGAGATTAAAAGTTTGTCCTTCCACCAAAGGCTTTTTCAGGCTCATTAGCATGAAGTGATAACCACCACTTTGGAACACAACCTGTTCACCGGGATCAATCGTTAATTCAGGTACGTGTTTCATCGACATCATGCCATCTCGCATTTCATGTGTATGAATCTGAGTCATTTTGCTGATATCTGAAGTGGCGTGATGAATGGTAATAGGTGTGGATGAAAGGTTCTCTAGCGTCGCAAATGCAACGCCGTTTTGAGAACCCGGAATGGACGCTTTTGCTCGCGCATCAGAAATACTCAAAGTATCTTGCGCCATAGCACTCGTTGATACCATTAGCGCAAGACCCACTAATAACTTTAACATTGGTTTCACCTCAATTTTTGTCATTGAAGTGATGTTACACGGTTTTGCGTCGATCCCGAAACACAAAGTATAAGATCAGCAAACAAACAATGAGTGGCCAAAACATACCAATGCCGGTAAATATTAATGCAATGAATCCTGCAGCCAAACCGAGCAATACACTACCAAACACAGTCATCACGACAAAAAACACTAACCCGACTACGGCAAATCCGATCAGTAGACTGATAGTAAACTCGAGTACTGACCCTACTGCAAAACCTAAGCCTGAAAGTATTTCTGGGGCAAAAAATAGCGCACCTATAACAAGTAACGCGATTAACCAACCTTTACCGGAACTACGTTTATATGTGGACATAATGCCCTCCTCCTGTATCTACGCTACTTTTTTAATTCAATCTCCGTGCCAATTTATAACTATTTGTTTTAATTAGCTTTTATACAGTAACAATATGTGAGTGAGGCATTTCTACGCACATAAAATAAAAAAAACCGCCACATAGTGGCGGTTTTGACTAACTCAATTTAATTAGAAGCGATACTCAACTTCCGTGTAAACATATCCTCCATTAAAGCCTATCGGCGAGTTAGTAAGCGGATATTTAAAGATGCCATTAAATTGATTACCTTCACCACGTTCGTCGGGATATTCATTAAACAAGTTTTGTGCACCAACCGTAATGTCGAACTGATCGTTTAATGCGTAACTCACTGTGATATCAGTAATCCAATTCGGTCCGTACGTCTCTTTACCACTTGAGTAATTGATACTGTAGGTACCAAAATAGCTAAATTGTACGTTACTCGTCCATCGACCCATTTCATGCGTCAGACCCAAAGACGCACTACTTGAGGGCACTGACTCTGTCATTCTCACGCGTTCATCTTCGTCAAACAGGACTTGCTCAAGTCCATCGAGCAACGGCGGTAAGTTAACAGAATCGATCTCTGTATCGTTGTATCCATAAGCGAGTTGCGCTTTTAACGAGCCATAGCTGTCGAGGTCATAATCTTTGCTAACGACCAGATCAATGCCCTGGGTCGTTGTATCCACAGCGTTAACAAAGAACCGAGCATTATCAGCATTTGTTTGTGCAAGTGCTTCCGCAACGGCCGGTGAATCCATTGGTGATACATCGCCCGACAATATGATGCGGTCATCGATTGCGATTTGATAGGCATCGAGTGTTACCGCGAGTCCATCATAGCCATTCCACACCAACCCAAGGCTGTAGCTCTGCGACTCTTCAGGCTCTAAACGTCCAATATTGAGGGCGTTAGCTACATCACTTAAATTGTTAAAGGTACCCGACTGCTCCGGCACTAAACCGTTGCCACGATCAACGAATAAGGTTGATACATTGGTGAAATAAAGTTGCTGCACACTCGGCGCTCTGAAGCCCGTGTTGACTGCCCCACGTATCGCAAACCGATCGGTAATATCGTAACGCCCGGAGAGTTTCCAACTGGTGTTGTCACCAAAGTCGGAGTAATCTTCGTAACGTACCGCAGCGCCCCACATGAAATCTGTAGTAAGCTGATTTTCCGCTTCTAAATACACACCAATATTATCTCGGCTTTGGTCGACCTCAGACTCTGGTGTAAAACCACTAAAACCCTGACTACCTGACGGACGATCCTGGTAACCACCATCGATGTACGAGGCTTCCTCGCCTGCCGTAATCTGATAGCTATTCTCGCGATAACTGATACCCGTGGCAATCGAGAGATCAGAGTTATTCAAAAAAGGAATGAAACGTTGGGCATCGATAGTGACGTTTGTTTCCCTATTTTCTAATGTACCCGCTTCAAACGAAGTCGGCGTAACATTGGGTCCTAAGGAAGCATTAAGCGAGTTTTTTACGTTATATTGAAACTCGCTCATACCATGACCTGCGCTTACATCAATGGTCCACTCATTTAATAACCACTCATAACCTACGTAAGCAGAATAGTCCTTCACGTCAGGCGCGAGAATTGGCAAAAACCCATCAGGATAGATTTCTGTAAGCGTATTGGACTGCAGTGCTCGACGATAGAATGCGCCCGACTCTGATGAGCGATCACTTACGCCAGCAAAAGCATATAAAGTGCCACCTTCAACCACTTCCTGCTCATAGTTTGCGAACAACGCTGCGTTTTCGTACTCTGCATCACCTACATGAAAACTATAGCGATCAAAGGTTTCTTCTCGCGGATCAGGGTCGCCATTAGGTAATTCGGGGTACTGCTGACGTGGATCAGGACCTGCACGATTTGTACGGTTTTTATGATGAAATTCACCTGATAGTGTGAGAGAGCCTGTATCACCTACTTTAAACCCACCACTAGCAGATAGTTTGTATTGCTCGCCGTCACCTTCATAGGTTTGACCGACTTGTGCATTGGCTGTGCCGCCGGAATCATTGTCCTTCAGCACGATATTGATAACTCCAGCGATCGCATCCGAGCCGTAGAGTGCCGCGGCACCGTCGCGTAGCACTTCAATGCGCTTAATCGCTGAAATAGGTATCGCGTTTAAGTCGACATTAGAACTACCACGACCGGTTGTCCCACTTAAATGTACTAAGGCCGATTTGTGACGACGCTTTCCGTTCACCAACACCAACGTATGGTCAGGAGAAAGTCCGCGTAAAGAGGCAGGACGCACAGCATCTGTGCCGTCTGTCACTGAGGACGACGGAAAGTTAAAGCTCGGCACGGCATACTGCAGCGCTTTTGCTGTTTCTGTAATGCCCGTAGCTGCTAAGTCATCTGCTGAAATGATGTCGACCGGCGCCGCACCGTCTGTTGCCGTGCGATAAGATAGCCGTGACCCAACAACCTGAATCACTTCTTCTACGTCCGCCTCGGCTTGATCTTGCTGCTGGGCAAACGTAGGTAGGGAACTAATCGATGTTGCTGTAACAACAGCCATCGCAATTGCATTATATTTTTTCATTACTGCTCTCCATGGGCCCTAACACAAACAAATTATGTTGGGCAATATACCAGTAGTTAGGAGTACGCAGATAATGCAGTTTACGATTATATATAAACAAAAATTATAGGTAGCGTGCGCCTTGGGCGCACGGGGC
>MDTG01308322.1_pt1 | contig 11571 bp, 8 predicted proteins | sample 811421 | NCBI WGS metagenome assembly MDTG01 (sample SAMN05326645, study PRJNA326480) | marine metagenome | isolation source: seawater | place: Pacific Ocean: South East | collected 2011
GGTGGCGGAGAGAGAGGGATTCGAACCCTCGAAAGTATTGCTACTTTACACGCTTTCCAAGCGTGCTGATTAAACCGCTCTCACATCTCTCCTTTAAATTAATATATTTATTTATAACAAATATTTGTTATGGAAAGTATGATAAAAATAACTGTCCACATTCTTATGTGTATTTATTGAATTATTATGAATTGATACTTGATAATATCTTTTTATAAAAATAAATGAAGAATAAAGAATCACTTGGTCTAATTGCCAAAAAATTTTCCTGTTAATAAGGGTATTGAATAATTTAGATTTAAAAAAATTTAAAAAAATTTTAGATGAATTAGTTGGATAAAATAAAGATTGATTTGCTGTTAATATAGTATCAAAATATCTTAACTCAGCTTTAATGTGAAGTGACATGTCATATTTTATATATTGATTTTTATAATGATTTAGATCTTTTAGAATTAAACTGTCCGCATCGAATAAAAAGACTGGCTTATTGAATTTTAATAAAATTTCATTCACTAGTAAATATCTTTTTGATGTAAAATATGTTCTAGTTTCTACTAAATCAAAATCATAGTTTTTGCTATCTTCAAAATAAATAATATAATTTTTAATTTCTTTTTTTTGAAGTTCAGATAAAATTTTTTTTAAATATTTTTGATCTGTATCATGAATTAGTAGGACTAAGCAAAAATTAGCACTTGTATTATTAAGAGAATCAATAAAAGAACTTGTTTCACTTTTAAATATTTTATAATCTGATGAAACTGTAACTAAATAATCAAATTCTGAAGATATATTTTCTGCAAATAAATTATGTTTAAATTTATTATGCATCTGAGTGAGATTTAATTTTTTGTGACTTTCTAAATTAAATGAAAAATTTTGTATATTATTGAAATAATTTTTTCTATTATTATTTAATTTATTGAGAACATCCTCTGCATCATCATATTTTCCTGTTTCAAGTAAATAATGTAATAATTCATATTGTATAAATATAATGTTTTGTAAATTTGTGTTAATCGATAAAAATAACTCTTTAAAATTATTATAAAATTTAAACTCTCTAAATAGCTTTAACTTTAAATATATAAGTTCATTAGTTAATGATGTATCTTGATCTTTATTTAATCCAAATTCTATAAGATTATTAATTAATTTAAATTTTAGATTCCTATTTTTAAGGAGGTTTTTTTTAGTAGATAAAAATAAAATATCAATTAAGTTTGGAACAACTCTTAATTCATTAAAATCTCTATAAATTTTTTTATACTTTTTGTATGCTTCTATGTAATTTTGTTTATTAAAGTCATTTTTAGCTTCTAAAGCAATCTTTTGCATTTCATGATCTAAGTGATTGCTCATAATTATAAGATATTAAATATAAATTATAAGAGCAGAAAATAAAATTAAAAATGCCAATATTAACATATATTTATTATTAGTAATTAGAGTTATTGGATTTTCTCCCAAAGAATTATTTTTTGATAAATTATAATATTTATAAAGAAAAATAGTTAATAAAAATAAAGATAATATCAAGCTAACATTTTTTGTTATTATATAAATAATTATTGTTATTAAGAGAAATATAAAAGAAATTAATATTAAAATATTTAAGTTTTTTTTACTATAAAAATTTAGAACCTCTCTTGTTTTAATATTTTTAGAAAAATTGAACTCATTCATTTCACTAATTCTTTTGATAAGAATAAAAAAAGATCCTAGAAAAAAAGTCGCTATTAGCATAAGATAAGAACTTTGCACTCCAATTAATACAGATCCTGTATCGATTCTAACCACATATCCTAAGGACAATAAAATAATTTCTATAAACGGTATTCTTTTAAAAAATAAATTGTAGCTTAGGGCAATTAAAATATAGATACTGACATTTACATAAATTGATGGCTGAATATATAATAAAAAATTACAAGTTAGAAAAAATATAAGCAGTATTACTAAACTTTTTCTTAATGAAATTCTGCCAGAAGCTATTGGTTTTGATTTTTTTTTATACGGGTGTAATTTATCTTTTTTTACATCTAAAATATCGTTAAAAATATATATTGTTGAAGATAATATACAAAATATAAAAAAACCAAATAATAGTGTATAGTAATTATTATAATCAAAGAAAGTACCAGAGAAAATTAATGGAAGAAAAATTATTAAATTTTTTAACCAGTCCTTTATTCTTACCAAATTTAATAAATCATGCATATTGACAAAATACTTTATAGTAATTTTTATAATAAGTTAGTTTTTTTAACTTTGTTAATTATTGTATTGAATCCACCTATAAACAATATTGTAAATTTAATATTACTGCTTGTAGGTATATTTATTTGTATATTTACAAATGTAGAGAAAAAACCAATTAAATTAAAAATTTTTTTAGTTTTGATAACAATGATTTTTATATTTAATCAAATTTTTAATTTAAAAAAAATTGAGGAGATTCATTCTACTTTTTTTTCGCAAAGTGATATCACAAAAATTTCAAATTTATTACCTCAAAAGATTTCATTGGAAATACAAAATGACTATAATAATAAATTTGATTTAGCAAGAGCATTAAAATCATATGATAGAGAAGAATTTGCATCAAAAGAACTTTTTAATAATTATGAATTTATTGAAAATAGTTATGCTTTTTCTAGTGACAATTTTTTTAGTAAAAATGATATTACTAGAAATGTAAATTTTATAAATTTCAAAAGTCGGGAACAGTTAAGAATTGGTCAGATAAATACAATTAATTATAACTTAGTTTTTGATAAAGAATTAAGAAGATCATTACCATTTTATGTTATTTATAAATTTCCAAAAGAATACCAAGGTTCTAAAATATGTGGAAATGGTAGTATTTATTATAGCTTTACTAAATCAAGTGGCATTGTAAAATTAAATGAATTAAATTTTTTACTTAAAAAAAATGATAATTGTATAAAATTAGAAAAAAACTTTGAAACATTTTATTTAATTGGTTATTCAATAAATAAGGATGATAATTTAGAGATAAAACTTCACAAAAATTTTTCTAATCATTTAATAGATTTCTTATCATTTTTAACGAAAGTAATTTTCATTATTATATTTTATTTGTTCTTTTATCACTTCAAACATATTAACAGATATGAAGTTGCTATTTTCTTATGTGCAATTTTATCAACAATACTATTTACTTATTTAAAAGATTCTAATTTATTATTTGCATTAAGATACTTTAGAGGTGGTGCAGATGGTTTATTTCACGAATTTCAAGGCTATTCAATTGTTAAAAACTTATATAATTTAAATATATTAGAAGCATTAAAAGGTGGTGAAGATGTATTCTATTTCATGCCAGGTTTAAGATATTTTATTGCAATTAATAAGATATTTTTTGGAGAAACTAGTTACGGTTATTTACTTATTGGCTTATTACTTCCATTCTTTTTATATAAATTTTTGCAAAATTTATTGTCACAAAAAATAGCGGTGTGTTTATTAGTTTCATTTATGTTTTTCCCTATATTTGAAAATATGGGATTTGCTCACTTTAATTATATAGGGCAAATAGTAAGAAACCATGCAGAAACTTTATCCATATTTTTAATTATATTTGCCTTCTACCAAATATCAATATTTGAATTTTATTACAAGAATGGAAAAATTAAAATTTTTTTTCTTTGTTTCATATTAAGCTTTGCGACTTTTTGTAGACCTAATTTTTTTCCAACTACTTTAATAATTTTTTTATATATTTTTTATAATTTACTTAGATATAATAAATCACTTATAATGTATTCTGTTTTAGGATATGCCACAATATCACTAAGTTTAATCCACAATTTATTTTACGGTAACCAATTTACATTATTTACGTACTCGAGCGTGCATTTTGTTTTTCTTGAACAATTTCAATTAATAAACTCAATCAATTTTAGTGATAGTTTTATGTATAAGCAATTTTTGAAGTGGAATCCCTTATATAATATTCATAGGTTAATAATATTAATATATATTATTTATAATATGCTAAAATATAGAAATCCTAATATTATTATACTAATATTTCTTTGTATGTTATGTCAACATCTTGTATTGTTTATGACTCATCCTGATAGCCGATATGCTTATCTAGCTTGGCTTTTAACATTTATTCTTTTTTCTTATTTTGTTGAAAGAAATATTCTCAGGAAATTAAAATATTTTAGAAATTTTTTCTGAATATTTTTCATAATTATATAGCTTACAAGTATCAAATGAAATTAATTTTGCAGATTTAAATTTTCTATTATTCAAAAATAGAATTTTTTTTACTAAATCATTCACATCATTCTTTTTAAATAATAGTCCATTTCCTGTATTGTTTATGATTGATCTTACACCTTTAATATTGCTTGCTATTACAGGAATACCTCTTGACATAGCTTCTAGCTGCACAATTCCAAAAGCTTCAAATGAGTTCACACTTGGCAAAATGAAGATATCTAATTTTTTATAAAAAGATTCTTTTTCTGTTTCACTTATTAATCCTAAAAAATAGATATTTTTATTGTTTTTAGAATAAGAAGTTATTTTATTAATATAATTTTGAAATCTTTCATCTTGTAAATCACCAGCAATATATATCTTATGCTTTATATTTTTTCGTGATAAAATTTTACTAGCATTTATTAAATTTTCTAATCCTTTTTCTTTACATAATCTTCCAATATAACCTAAACTTATAAAATCGTTACTTTGATTTTGTTTTAAAGAATATTCTCCATATATATATGGTGGAATTTCAATTATTTTTTTTTCAAAAAAATTATGAAATAATATATTTTTAAAATAATCTTCAGAAAGTACTATTATTTTTTTAGAAAAAACTGAGGCAAATAAACCAAATATGTAAAAATAAGCTCCAATAATTGTAGAAAATAAGTTTGAAATTGGGAGACAATGATAAGTTATAAAAACATTTTTTTTTAGAAATAAAAAAATTGGAAATATTTCAGTTAGAGGTAAATGTATATTTATATAATCATAATTTTTGTAAATTTTTAAATACTTTACTATTAATTCAAAACTATAAAATCCTCTTGATATTTTTAACAAAGGTTTGCATCTGATTATTTTGACATTATTAAAATTCTCTACATTTTTCAAATTTTTTTTGTGCTTAATAGTTAAAATTGTTATTTTATAATTGAGTTTATTTAATACAAAAGATAATTGTTTTATGTATGTTACTATACCACTAATATGAGGATCGAAAAAATCAGTTACTATTAAAATTTCTTTGCTCATTTAATTTATCAATCAAATATTTATTACTTGGTGCATGGGCTACATTATAATTAAATAATTCAAAATTTGGTGGAGAAAATAATTGTTCAATATTTTGATTTTTAGTTTTACATTTACTTAATAAATCATTTCTTACAAAAAAAGCGTTTGATCCTGTAATATTTGTAGCAACTAATTTATAACCTTTTTTTTCAAGATTTTCACATATCACTTGTAATGATGATCCAAAATAATCGTCATATTCCCATTTAAAGTTTTTTCTTTTATTTATTTCTAATTTGATATTATGGTTAAATTTAGCATTATATTCAATACAAATTAATCTTGGAGAAAGTACTTCTAAGCACATTAAACATTCTAAATCATATGAATCTATATCAATACTAAAAAAGTCTATTTCTTTATTTTTAATTTTTTTAAATAAATAGGAATTTTTTATAACTTGATTTATGTTTTCTTTATTAATAGTAGCAATTTTTAGATCTAGTATCTTTTGTTTTGGATTAATTTTTTTTTTTAGTTTCGAAATATATCTGGATCTTGAGTCAATCCATATGCCTTTCCAATTCTTTAATATTAAATAATGCGTATTATTTTCTATACAATTACCAATTCCAATTTCACAAAAAATTTTATTGTTACTACCAATATCTTTCAAAATTTCTTCTATAATACCGTCTTCTTCATTTTGTGAATATATCTTAAAACCTTTTAGAGCATAGTGATTAACATTTTTACTTATCAATTTTTTATGAATTTCCTCAATATAAAGTTTTGAAAGAAATTCATTATTAGTTTTGTTTGTTAAAAAAAGCTTAATTCTTCTAATTAAGTTAAACAATATCGTATTAAACATATTCAAATATATTTATGTAAATTTAATTATCTTTCATCTTAAGAGCGTTTAAGAAAGTATTTTGAGGAATATCAACTTTTCCAAATTGTCTCATTCTTTTTTTACCTTTTTTTTGTTTGTCTAAAAGCTTGTTTTTTCTTGTAACATCTCCCCCATAAAGTTTTTGAGTTACATCTTTTCTGAAAGATGCAACGGTCTCTCTTGCAATAATTTTTCCACCTATAGCAGCCTGAATTGCAACCTTAAATTGCTGTCTTGGAATTAAATCTTTTAATCTTTCACATAGCGCTCTACCTCTTTGCTCAGATCTATCTTTGTGTACAATGAGTGAAAGAGCATCTACTGGATCTCCATTTATTAAAATACCAACCTTTACAAGATTATTCACTTCATATCCTGTTATTTCGTAATCAAAACTTGCATATCCCTTTGTTAACGATTTTAAACGATCATAAAAATCAAATACCACTTCATTTAAAGGTAACTTGTATTCTACCAAAGGTCTATTACCAGCATAACTCATATTTAGTTGAATACCCCTTTTGGAAGTGCACAGTTCTAATACTGATCCAAGAAATTCCTCCGGGACAATTATTGTGGCTTTTATCCAAGGTTCAGAAATATTTTCAACTTTTACAGGGTCTGGCATGTCTGTTGGGTTATGTAAATTTATAATTGATCCATCTTTCATTTCAATTTTATAAACAACTGACGGTGCAGTAGTAACTAACTCTAGATTAAACTCTCTTTCAAATCTGTCTCTTATGATTTCTAAATGTAGTAGTCCTAAAAAACCACAACGAAAACCATAACCTAAAGCTGGACTTACTTCAGGTTCATATGAAAAACTAGAATCATTGAGTGCTAGCTTTGCCATACTGTCTCGCATATGTTCATAATCGTCAGAGTCAACTGGAAACATTCCACAAAAAACTACAGGCTGTGATGGTTTGAACCCAGGCAAAACCTCTTTAGTTGGGTACTTATCATCTGTAATTGTGTCTCCAACTTTGCAATCTGAAACACTTTTTATACCAGAATTAATAAAACCAATTTCACCCGGACCCAATACATCAACCTCTGTGGCTTTTGGTGAAAATACTCCAACTCTATCAATAGTATACGTCGCGCCTGTTGCCATAAATCTGATTTTTTGATTTTTCTTTAATTTTCCATTAACAACTCTAACTAACACAACAACTCCTAAATAGCTATCATACCAACTATCAACGAGCATACATTTTAAAGGACTGTCTAAATCTCCAGTTGGAGATGGTAATGATCCAATAATTTTGTTTAACAAATCTTCTACACCTAATCCTGTTTTAGCAGAAACAAGTGACGCATTATCTGTATCTATTCCTAAGACATCTTCAATTTGTGATTTAATTTTTTCTGGCTCTGAAGAAGGTAAATCTATTTTATTGAGTACAGGTAATATTTCATGATCATTATTAATAGCTTGATAAGCATTAGCTAATGTTTGTGCTTCAACTCCCTGCGTTGAGTCAACAATAAGCAATGATCCTTCACATGCAGCCAGTGATCTCGATACTTCGTAAGAAAAATCTACATGACCAGGTGTGTCCATAATATTTAAAATATACTTTTTTCCATCACTTGATTTATAAGTTAATCTTACTGTTTGTGCTTTAATAGTTATTCCCCTTTCTCTCTCTAATTCCATTGAATCAAGAACTTGTTCTTTCATCTCCCTATCTGTAAGGCCACCACAAAATTGTATTAGTCTGTCAGCTAATGTAGACTTGCCATGATCAATATGTGCAACAATTGAAAAGTTTCTTATAGAACTAAGTTCTTTCATTACTTTCTGATTGAAGCTTCAAATGAATTTGATACTGTTTCAATAATTTTTTTAGATAAATCTTCTATTTCTTCTTCTGTAAAAGTTTTATCTAAAGGTTCAAGTAAAACTCTAATTGCAATACTTTTTTTATTATTTGGTAATTTATTTCCCTCATAGACATCAAAAATTGTTACTTTATTAATTGTGTTTTTATCTATCTTTTTTACTTTTTTTATAATTTCATTTGCTTTAATTTCTTTCGGTAACAAAAACGCAAAGTCTCTCTCAACCATCTGGTATGGATTATTGAAAAAAGCACCTCGAGAGGAAGATTTATTTAATTGAAATTGTGAAATATTGTCTAAAAAAATTTCAAATCCATAAACTTTAATATTTATATTCATAGTTTTTAGTAAAATTGGATGTAATTCACCAAATTTTGCAATTATATTTTTGCCTAGTCTCAAAATAGAAGATTTACCAGGATGATAAATATTACATTCATTTTTATCATATATTAAATTTTCAGTTGGGACATTTAAACAACTTAAAACAACAAAAAGATCAGCTTTTACAGTAAAAACATTACTATAATTTTTACTAGATAACCAATTCTCTTCATCAATTGAACCATATGTAATAGCTGATGCAACATTTTCCTGATAGTCGTTTAGAGATTTAGAGAAGTTTGGACCAACTTCAAAAATCTTAGCTCTTGTATACATGCGAGATTTATTTTGATTAATTCCTTCCAAAAGATTAGGAATTGTTGATGGACGCATAGTATTCAAATCAGTACTAATTGGATTTTGCAAACTAATAAGATCATTAAATAATATTTTTGCTTTATTTCCATCCATAAAAGACCATGTTACAACTTCTGAATAACCTTGTTCAGCTATAATTTTTTTAACTTTGTGATAAATCTTAATCGAAGAACTCAATATTTCTGTATTATTTTCTTCATTAGCTATTTTTTTGTGAGGAATTTTATCAAATCCATTGATTCTTAATATTTCTTCTACAATGTCTGCCTCTCCAATTATATCTGGTCTGAATGTTGGTATTACAATTTCTAGTATCGACTTATTTTCTTTAACTTTAAATCCAAGAGAATTTAGAATCTTAGATTGATCTCTAATTTCTATATTAATACCTCCAAATGAATTGATTTTATTAGTATCAAAATTAATTTTTTTAATATCTTTTTTATTTATTTCTGTAGAGACAAATTCACTTGCTTCACCGCCACATAACTCAGTTATCATTTGACTTGCAGCCTCAACTCCCCAATAGATTGAATCAGTGTCTATTCCCCTTTCAAAACGATATCTTGCATCACTTTGTAGATTAAGTTTTCTTCCAGTCTTAGTGACTGATATAGGATCAAATAAAGCAACCTCTAAAAAAATATTTTTTGTTTCCATGCCACAACCACTATTTAAACCCCCCATTACTCCACCAATACCATGTAGTTTGCCATTATCATCAGATATAACTATCATTTCTTCATCACATTTATAATTGACTTCATTAAGTGTTAAACATTCTTCATCTTTATTTGCTAATCGCATAGTGAGATCACCAGAAACTTTATCAGCATCATAAACATGTAATGGTCGACCTAAATCAAAAGTTATATAATTAGTAATATCTACTAAAGCTGAAATTGGACGAAGTCCAATTGCTTTTAACCTGTCTTTTAACCATTTAGGACTTTCAGTATTTTTAACATTTTTAAAATATCTTCCCGAAACTCCAGGGCATAAATTTTGATCTTTAAAGTTTTTTTTCCATTTTAATGGACTTTTAATAGACTCATTTATTGTTTTAAATTTTAAATCTTTAAGTTTACCAAGTCCTGTGGCAGCTAAATCTCTAGCTATTCCTCTTACAGATAAACAATCTGATCTATTTGGAGTTAGATTTATTTCTATAACTGGTTCGTCTAGCTTAAATACTTTACTAAATGGTTCGCCAATTTTGTGTTTTTTGTCTACTTCTATTATTCCATTATGTTCGTCTGAAATACCCATCTCTCTTTCAGAAACAAGCATTCCGCAGGAAATGACACCTCTAATTTTTGATTTTTTTAAATGTAGTTCTGTGCCTGGAATATAACTATTTTCAGGAGCAAAAATTCCTAGCATGCCTTCTCTTGCATTGGGAGCACCACATACAACTTGGAATTCTCCACTTTTTGTTACAACCTGACATACTTTTAATTTATCAGCATCTGGATGTTTTTCAACTTTAATAACTTTTGCAACGCTAAAATCTTTGAAGTCATCTGATTTATCTTGAATGTTTTCTATTTCTAGTCCGATGTTGGTTAAAGTGTCTGAAATAGTTTTTAAGTCTGCTGAAGTATCTAAATGATCTTTTAACCAATCCAATGTGAACTTCATTTAAAGACCAGACCTTGTTTTATTATCTAAAATACTAAAACCATAATGATCTAGCCATCTATAATTTAAATCAAAAAAACTTCTTAGATCTGAAATACCATATTTCAGCATTGATAATCGCTCAATCCCCATACCAAATGCAAATCCTTGATAAACTTTAGAATCGATCTTGCAATTTTCTAAAACTATAGGATTCACCATTCCACAGCCCAATATCTCTAACCAATTGTTTCCCTCTCCTATTTTTATTTTATTATCTATTTTGGTATAAGCAACGTCCATTTCTGCACTAGGCTCAGTAAATGGAAAATAACTTGGACGAAAACGGTATTGTAAGTTTTTGACTTCAAAAAATTCTTCAAGAAACGAAACTAACGTAGATTTTAAATCTACCATTGTAGCATTTTGATTCACAACAAGGCCTTCAACCTGATGAAACATTGGGGCGTGTGTTGCATCAGAGTCACTGCGATAAGTTCTACCAGGAACAATAATTTTAATTGGTGGTTTATTTGTGAGCATAGTTCTGACTTGAACTGGACTGGTATGGGTTCGTAATACGTTGTTTTCCTGATCACCTTCAAGATAAAATGTGTCTTGCATTTCTCTTGCTGGATGATGCTCAGGAATATTTAAAGCAGTAAAATTATTAAAGTCAGTTTCTATATCTGGTCCAGTTTCAACAGAATAATTCAGATTTCCAAATATCTCGATAATATTAAAAATTGTTTGACTAATTGGATGAATTTTACCAACTGTTTTAATATTAGGAGGCAAGGTAACGTCAATTGTTTCTTGGTTAATTTTTTTAGCAATTTCAGAATTTTCAAGAATTATTTTTTGTTCTCTTAAAGTTTCTTCAACAAATTTTTTTATAATATTTATTTCTTGTCCTTTAGATTTTTTTTCTTCAATTGAAAGAGAGGCTAGCCCTTTTAGTGCTTCTGGAACAATTCCTTTTTTCCCAAGATAATGTAATCTTAATTTTTCAAGTTCTTCAAAAGATTTTAAATCTTCGATTTTCTTTGAAATATCATTTTTGTTTTCTGCAAAAGCCATTTCTATCTATTATATTTTATAAATAAAAATTATCTAGCAGATTGAGCTTTATCAACTAATGCCTTGAAAGCTTCAGGTTGATTAACTACAAGATCTGCTAAGATTTTTCTATCAATGTCTATAGAAGATTTTTTTAAACCAGAAATAAATTGAGAATA
>MDTG01186930.1_pt1 | contig 11570 bp, 10 predicted proteins | sample 811421 | NCBI WGS metagenome assembly MDTG01 (sample SAMN05326645, study PRJNA326480) | marine metagenome | isolation source: seawater | place: Pacific Ocean: South East | collected 2011
CATTTCTGTAAATGGTATTATTGATATCAGTTGAAATCAATTTTATATATATTTATAGCCGTGTCTAATCAAGTGGAACACGTCGTGGAAAGTGAAAGTTGTGGAGCGGTTGTGACTTATTACCTCGTTTATAGTCACTCGTATTTGAATAGCTCACGTCCGCAATATTATCCACCCATGCCGGTCCCTCACCTAATTCCCCCGTTCCAAAGAGCGTTCCAGAATTATCAACAATAAACCCAGGATAGCCGCTTGTTGTATTGATTGTGGTTGGATACGGAATCATATTTGATTTACCACCACGTGTATTTGTTGCGCCTCCTGCCGCATCCAGGTCACCGGTATAGGTAACGGGGTTATGTGTTCCGTATTCTACTACCATCTTATTGCCCGACCAGATGTCATATTTGAGCGTTTCAGCGCCGCTGTTGTCGGATATACAACAATGCATTCCTTTTGTAAGGGTCAATAGTTCCTCGTAATTTGGCGCGGTCACGACTACCTTTTCATCATTACTCGTAACTGCCACACCGAATCCACTCGTTTCGCGCTTTGCATTTTTGTAGGTAGCAACTTGTCGTTTTTTGGCAATGTAATCGCTTGAGTTCACAATCGTCTTGTTTAGACTAGGAAAAGGGCGTGAATACATACAAGTATATTATAATAAGCATACAAACAAATATCGGATTAAGTGTCTTAATTCATCATATAAAGTTATATATCTAGAATTAATGTAACATGAATCTTGTTTTTGAAGGTGGTGGATTTCCTGCGTTTTGGTATGGACTCGGATACGGAATGAAATTTCTAGAGAAAGAGCGCCCCGCATTTTTTGCCGGGTATAGCGCCGGTGCGTTGGTCGCCACCCTGTTGACGTGTTCCAATGTCGACATCGAAACCATCGTTGACCTTTATAGAGATATGCCGCTAGGAACCCGGTTTGGTGGCATGGCGAATTTCGTAACAACTATGATGGAAAAGGCGCTGCCTCCGGACGCCCATGTGTACGCAAACGGATATGTAGGGGTCATCTTATGCGACCCAAACAACAATTCGAAGTGTAAAATGGTAAGTCGTTGGGATTCGCGCGAGGAGCTCATACGATGCCTAGTGGCATCTTGTTACATTCCGTGCTTCACGGGATGCGCGCGACTTTCAGACGAAATTTACGACTGTCGAGATGCCGTGTTCAGTTCGGACCTCTCCACCTTTCTCTCTGACTTCCATGTAGTTGTGGGTCATTCAACCCCTGAAAAGTCGGGGGTGACTCGTTTTTGTGAGAATCTAGCAGTGGTCTCCCCCGACAACGCGTGGGCGTTAATGGAAACGGGCGCAATAGATTGCCGAAACAAACAGCATCTTAAAAAAGTTATAAAGCGTGTTCTATCAAAAGAGTGGATATAGTTTAGTTTTCGGTTTCGTATGTGAATTTCAAGAAAAATTGAAATGCTCTGCGAGATGTCTCTCCTACACATACAAATCAACAACAGCAATGATGATGAATACTTTCAACAACGCGAATACTTTTGACAACAAGCTTTCGGTCTACATCCCGCGCATCACGTCTGAGTGGGCTGATGAAGCAATGATCGCGCAGGTGTTTCACGCAAACGAGCTCGGGGTGGTTGAGCGTGTCGACATTGTTTACAAGCCCGCGCACTACGAAGCATTCGTTCATATGTCTTGGTTCGATTGCCCATCGACACGCAATATCCAAGAACGTATCAAGGACCCGTCGCGCCAAGCCCGTCTTGTCCATGACGACCCGAACTATTGGCTGCTCCTCGAAAACAAGAATCCAATGACGGCTACGGAAGTGCGCCTGGAAAAGCGAATCATTGAACTGGAGGCGAAAAGCAATCTGCAAACGAAAGTGGAAGTGAGTCACTTGAACCGAATCATATCTCTTGAGACGCAGATGAGCACTCTCGTGCATCAGGTCAAGATGAACTACTGGAACGACCCAGCACTCAACGCATGGACGGCATCCGCATCCGCAAACAGCGAAATCGCACCGCTTTGGTGCCATCCAGTGAATGAGCCGACGCCGACGCCGACGCCATCTTGGTGCGAAGAGGATGTGTCATCGCCTCCTCCTAAGACGATGGAGTCGTATACCGAAGATGCGCAGCGATTCCATGAGGAAGAGTCGTGGAACTACTACTACTATGGCGAAGAAGAGGGGGAGGAAAATGTGTGTGACTACTACGACTACGACCCGTATGACATGGAGATCCTCGAGTAGAGAGAATAAGCGCGCGCAAAAAACAGAAAAATCACAAAAAAGAAAACACGCCAAAAAAAAATAAACAAAAAAATTGAAATTGAGCCCATTTGGGCTTTTTTCCTGTTTTACGCAAGGGAACCTTGAAATGAATATATCGAATGTGTATCATGGCAATCCGCACTATCAATCGATTGGAGTACCAACAAAATCTCTCCACGCAAAAGGAGAAAAAGGCGGCATATGGAGAGATATTCACACCGTTCAGCATGATTAAGGAGATGTTTGAGATGCTTCCAGCAACGGCCTTCACAAATCCAGACGCCAAGTGGCTCGACCCGGGCGCGGGCACCGGATTCTTCTCGATGTTCCTCTTTTGGAAGTTGGACATCGGTCTAGCATCTCTACTACCAGAGAGAAAGGAGCGGCATGATCACATCATCAAAAATATGATTTATATGATTGAAATCCAGGAAGACAACGCAACGATTTTGCAAGGCCTCTTTGGGGATGATGCGAACGTAATATGCGAGGATTTTACGAAATATACCGGAACACACGCGTTCGATTATGTCATCGGCAATCCACCTTACAACTCAAACGGCACAAAGAAGGTTCCGACAAATGGAGCCAAGAGCAAGAAAAAGGATGGAACCACGATATGGATTCCATTCATTAAGAAGTCCATTTCTCTCCTGAAACCAAATGGAAACCTCCTTGTGATTGTCCCTTCCATCTGGATGAAGCCCGACAAGGCACAAACATACCACTATCTGACATACTATAAAATAGAGATGCTGAGATGCCTCACCAACACCGAGACAAACCGCGTATTCTCCTCCGAAGCCCAAACACCCACGTGCTACTTCTGGCTTGTGAACCGACCCACGGACAATCTCACGCGGCTTTACGACAGGGACCGAAAGGCCTACGTCGAATATATCATGAAGCCCCACGCACCCATTCCCGTGTTTGGTGCGGCAGTTATCTCAAAACTAATGCCGTTTGTGGAAGCGCTTGGGCATATTCGCGTGGAAAAAACGAACATTCCACGCAAAGGAATATCGCTCGTAAGCACGCCGGACAGCACGCATCCATTTCCAAACATTCGAACCGCGGTATTAGAAGGGGTCTCCCCACGACTTGTAGTGAACTACAGCAATAAACCTCTTCATCACCACGGGGTCTGTAAGTTGGTGCTTCCCCATAAAATGTATGGATTCCCCTACATAGACGCATCGGGCAACTTCGGCATCTCGAATCGCGACAACTACGTGATCTCGGGGCGCTCGATGGAGGAGCTCGTCTTGTTGCGCGAGTTGTTTTCGACCAAAACCGCGCTCTATCTATTCGAAACCACGCGGTATCGTATGAAGTATTTGGAACGCTACGCGTTTGAATTGATTCCAGACCTGTTCCAATTAGTGGATGAACTTGCGCGACCCATCACGGATAAAACGCTTGCGTCCTTATTCGGTTTTGATGCGGAAGACGTCCACAGCATCAACACCTTACATCGGAAGGAGTATGACTTCACCTACAAACAAGCGTGATGTTATTTAAATATAGCTATATTGTAGAATACAAATGCTCAATATTGAACTCATAAAGAATTACTTATTGTTTTCGCTCGTATTTATTTGCATCGATACTGGATACTTGTATTTAGCTTCGAGCCACTTCAACAAACAACTGAACGCGATTCAAGGTTCTAGTATTACACTGAATCCAGTTTCGCTTTTCCTCTGCTATCTAGCACTGACAACTGGAATATTCTACTTTGGTATCATGAAAAATATGACGATTGTCGAGATGTTCTTTTTAGGCATTTTTGTTTACGGCGTTTACGAAACAACGAATCACGCGATCTTCGATAAATGGCAGTGGAATACAGTATTGATGGATACGTTATGGGGCGGCATTCTATTTTCTCTCAGTGTCGCATTATTCAAACATATCAAGCAAAATGTTTAAGGTTTAATATTTAAGGTTTATGATTTAATCTCTCATGTGTATCACGTAAGGTATTAAATACAATCCTACCAACATTGTGAACAAATTCGTATTCAAAGATTGTGCGTGTAAGTAAGACGATAGAACCACGCCGACTAAGATAAGGATGCTGTCGCCCCATAAAGCATCTAATTTTGCGTATTTCGCCCAGTCCTTGAACAAATCCAGCATGTGGTTTGAGCCTTTGGGTACAAATGTGAAAAAGATGTAGAACAAGAAATCTAAGACTAGTTGCACGCCTACTGCGACAACACCAAATTCAAATAACGACATATTTAGTTGGAGTGTGTGTGCGATGTATCGGGCAATCAAAAGATAAATCACACCGATCAATATATCGGCCATCATAGCCGACAATCGATATTTCTTATACCACTTTGTCAATACCTTCCATGACTTACCATTGCCTAGAACGCCTGTAAATGTTACTAGAATAATCAACAAGTCGGCATATATATTCGATGTTACTATCGGTAAGTATTCCGAATAGTCTTCGTAGTTTGTCAATGGTTTCAAATCGGTCGTTTTAGAAATCACATATGTCACAAGGAGAGAAAAGGCAAGCAATAATTCACCCTGCATAATATACACTATATCAACAATAAAAAGATTTGGAGGGATTTCGTTTCGAACAAAATTGAATTATGTTGAACCGAATTCGTTTCTGTGTAAATCATTGAATGTATATTATTGCATCAACGCGTTTCAACGCTGACACGTGGAAACAAAACAAAGAATGGCGAAAAAAGAATTGTTGGTGTGGATGCGTGTATGGGTCGCCCAAACAAACCGCGTTGTCTCACGCGACAGACGTGCTAATGTTTGTCTTGGAAATGGACAATAGCAAGAATAAAATAAGAGGTGTTGGGCTTATAAGAAACAGACACGTTACAAAAGAGCATCATAAAATATACACGGATAGAAACTACAATAGGTATACGTATAAAGGGGAGTATCGCGTTTCACGAAAGCAAATGACACGGGAAGAAAAACAGATCATCAGGGCATTTGACATATTGCTCTTTAAGGGGTCGCGACATTTGAAACGCGGACAAGGAATCATTGCGCTTCCAACCCGATTTGTGAATACCACTTATGTGGACTTGCGAATGTTCTTCCGAACCATGTTCAAGAAGCGATATGGAAATGTTGCGGAGGGAAAGGAAACAAAATTAGAAAATAAATAATAATAAAAATTAATTATTAATAAATTCAACTTTCATTTTTTTATGCTTACCTGATGTTGTTTGTGTGGATGTTTTGTTTCTGTGTGTTTTAATTACGATGCGGCTGCCGGTGCTTGCGGTGCTGCCGGCGCTTGTGCTGCTGCCGGCGCTTGTGCTGCTGCCGATTTCCCCTTCCCTTTACGAGCATTACGGACACTGAACTTTTGCGGTTTCACTTTCCAGTTTTCGTCGATTTGGTCGACCTTCACATGGTAGCTGATACTGATATTGGCGAACTGCTCGTTACAGTAATCGCAGAGCGTTCGGTAGTTCCCCAATTGCTCCTTGAGTTCGCGGTTGAATTCGGCACCTTGATTCGTGCTGTTGGACATATTCGTAAACAACTCAATCCCTACCACGCTAAGCAGCTCGTAAATGTGGAGAAGTTCCACTTGCTGCTCCTTCTTTTTCTCGATGACATATACCTGCGACGCGAGTTCCTCTTTCGACAGATCCCCCAAGATGTAGGCCACGCGAAGCATCTTGATCGTGTTTTCGTGGTCATCGTCCGCGGCACGCCTCCGTGCGGTTGGCAGCGAATCATACGTAATGTGACTCACAAACTGGTGCAGTATGAGCAACTCATCTTGTTTGGTGGAACGGACGAGATTCTTGCGAACCTCTTGCGTTCCTTTCCACTTGTTTGCGTAGCATGGTCCTCGGCAATGGGAGCAGTCATTCACGTCCTCGCGTTTGAAGTCGATGATTACGTGTCCCGGTCCATGGACCCCTTCGACCTCCATCAATACGTTGCCATATACGACAACGCGATTGTGGTGGTAATGAATGTGATACGCTTCCGCGTGACGCCTCCTACCAGGTAGACGATGGGTTTCGCGAATATACACGCTGTCTCCTTCTTCGTGTTTCATCTTGTTACATATGCCTGCTTCGAGTTGGTCCACATTACAAAGTCCTCCGCACAGCACGTCGCCTGGTGCGCGCGGAATCATCCCGTTGTTTTGGTTTCGCTTGTGCTGATAGAAGTGCGGATTGTGGACGCGCCCGTTGTCGATTTTCCCAGTGTTCCAACTGAATGCCGTATGGCACTCGACGCACCACATCTGGTCGCATCCGTCAATCTTGGAAATGCGCGTCCCACACGCAGGACACGGCTTGGTATCCTTGCGAATCATCTCGGCCGATTTTACATTGTCTTCGTTACACGTGTGCTCGGCATTCTTGTCTGTTCCGATGATCTCGAAGCACTTCGGACACGCATGGATGGAACAGAGTTCGCACTTGTATTGCGTGGAAAGAAACCCGCGACATTCTGCTCCTGGACATGGCATGATGAAACGCTTCTTTTCCTTCTTCTCGGCATCGGCCGCACCCGTCGTATTCTCGGCAGCACCCGGACGCAATGCGTTCCGCTTATGCCGTTCTGATGCACGCAGATGACGGTTTGCCATCGTTTCTTGCTCTTGCTTTTTCAGGGTAAGTTCTTGTATCTGTTTTTCCAAATCCACCATTTCGTTGATGTATTTTTTTGCCTTCGCGCGTTCTTCCTTCGACTTGTCCTTGTGCTCCTTGGATATTTGCGCGGTCTCCATCGTGTCAGGAAGCTTGCTGACCTCCCTTTCGAGTAGCAGCTTCTTCTTGTGCTCGGCATACTCCTTATCGACGAACGACCGGTTTAGGTTCATCACGAGGAAGTTCGTCGGCCACGCCTTCTTGCACGACATACAGTGCGCCTCACCGGTCGAACTCAGGATGTACTGACGCATACAGGCCTTGCACGCCCGAAACTCGCACTCGGTATACATGCATTTGACAGCTTGGTGCGTGGTCTTGTTGAAATGTTCGCAGCAGATATCGCAAGAGGAAGCCATGATTGGTTGGTATGGTTTGTTTGGTGGCATTGTAAGAGAGAAATCCAAATCAATTTTTTTGCGCATTCGCCACTCAAAAGGCATAAAAGAAAATAGCGCAAGTTATATAATATGGAGGGTGTAGACACGAATGTCGAGAGTTATAGCATAGAAGACTTGTTCGAAATACTGAGCCTCGAACCTGACTCGTCCGCCGAGCAGATACATAACAACGCAAACACCATTATTGCGCGCATGACATCAGAAGGCAAACCTGATATGGCCTTGTTTTTGGAAAACGTGAAAAATCGACTTCTGAAGGAGCCGTCTGGTAAGGATGGTGAGAGCGACATTGAGAGCGGCAACGGCAGCGACAGCACGAGCCAGTCAGATGCGGATGTGGATAGCGATGATGGTGAAGGAAGTGAAAGTAGCGAAGAGGAGGAACAGGAATCGAGCAAAGAGAGAAAAGACGATGTAGGTAAAAAGGAGGGAAATACAGACGAAGATTTGGTGAACTCTTTTTTTAATCAAGAGCGCACCAAGAATATTACGCAGGTGATTAGTTTCGACACACGGTTTCGTCCTAACTACTACGGCACTACGTCGACCTCATTTACAATCGATTTGCCGGAAGTGCAGAAGAAAGTGGTGAGTATGCGAATCGCGTCCATCGAGATGCCCATGACGCACTACTCGGTGTCGCCACGCCTCGAAAATAACTCGATGTTGGTTATTTGTGAAGATTTATCGTATAACACCGTTGCATCGCTGAGTAATCCGAATGTAAACTATGAGTATGTTAATGGTGAAACCGCATCGGATTTCCATAGTGAGGCGGATAAAAAAGCGTGGTTGGTAAAACTCACGGACGGGAACTATGATAGCACGTGGTCTAGTGACACTCGTCTTTCACGAACCGAAAATATGGTCAATGACGCGCTGAGTTTGGCCACTCCCGGTGCCATCAATGCGGAAGGGAGGTTTGCAAAGTTCAGCGACCCATCAGCTAACTATTTGAACGGAATAAATGTTACTGCTGATGGAAGCGGTAATTTACAGAATCCCAACGGCGACCTTCGATATACGATCGACCGAATCAGCAAGAAGAGTGTGTTTGCAGGAGGGCGAAACAGCACTAACTCTACAGATACATCTGCCAATCTCCTGAAAATATCGGCTCTCCGATTCAATGTGGATGGAAATGGAAACCTTGATACCAACGCAAACATTCAATCCAAACTCGGGTGGACATTGGGTTTTCGAGGTGCCGAGTATATACTAGCGGATGAACCCACCACATCTACCCCTATATCCGCCGTTTCAGAAGGTGTCCCTTTTTTATCGGGAACACGATACGCATTTCTCTCCATTAATGATTATCAAAACAACGCACGCCCTTCGTTTTTGGTCGCGTATGGAGATTCGACCAAAACCGACAACATCATGGCTCGCATCAATCTATCCTACGGTCAGAATCTACACCAACGCGATTCGGGCTTCACGCACAACAGCAATCGCACCCGCGAATACTTTGGTCCGGTCGATATTCAACGCCTTACAATCGAGTTGAAAGACGAATTTGGGCGAGTGATTGACCTCAACAATATGGACTGGTCGTTCACGCTTGCTTTCGAAAAGAAATTCAAGTAGTCAAGGTTTAAAAAAAATAACCTCCAAATTATATAAATGAACATTTCGGAGCTCAATCTTGATGTAAACACATATACGGATGCCCGTTTACAAAAGAACTTTGGGTTGGCCGACAATTATACCAAGGAGGATGTGATTGGAGCAACGAATCGTTTAGCCAGTATTGCGTCCGCCACTTTAGGACCGGAGCAAGAGGAGGCCTTCAATGGCTTCCTTCGAGCTGCCGAGGAACGTTTACTGAAAAAGAAGATGGTGGAATCCTCGTCTCCTGCGTGGACGGACAAGGTCGCCTACATGGATACCAAGGACCTGCTTCCAAGCGATCGCGAGTTGACCATCATTCCGGAGCAAAGGACCCAAATCCAAACGCGATCCCAAGGAACCGGTGTGGTCGCGACCGTCACGCCCCCGGTTCCCCAACCGCAACCGCAACCGCAAACAAACGTTCCGGGTGCCGACGGGTATGATGCCCCAATCAATAGCGACAATGCGAGCGAGACGGTCATTCCGCTTCCGGTTGCTCCGCAGGACTGGCCGCAGGCCAATCTCAAAAACATTACCACACGAATCGTTTCGATTGATAGCCAATACCGACAAAATATTGCCACCGTAAGAGGAGATGGTCAGTTGGGTGTGAGCGGTGCTCCAAAGGAGAAGAGTCCTGCGTTTAATTCCGACTTTACCCTTGACCTGTCAGAGCCCCTTACAAACGTGGTGTCGATGAAACTTTACTCGATACAGATTCCCACTACATGGTATGCGTTCGACCACCATCTTGGCAACACAAGCTTTTCGAGAATGAACGACGGAACCAGCGCGAAGAGCATTGCGCCAGGCAACTACGATTTATCCGGACTAACGCAAGCGATTCGCGACAAGGACAATACTCTGACTTTTACCATCGACACGGCGACAAATATTATTGACATATCGGCATCTGACGCAGGAAATAATTTCGTGTATTACAAAGAAGGGGGGCTTGTTGATGCCAGTCAGTCATGTGTTGGCGGCACATTCATTAACCAAAATCTCGGATGGAGTTTGGGGTTGCGATACGCACCGGATGTATCGGGGATTGCCTCTGCTCCAATGGCGACTAAAATTTCCGCAGACGTCCCTGCGAACACATACGGACCCAAATACTTCATGCTTGCGATTGACGACTTCAACCAAAATCACCACAACAAGGGTTTAGCCAACATGACGGACAATTACGCTCCGATTTCCGCAATTCAAACCTCGAAAAACTTTGTGAACGGAGCAAAGATCACCAAAGCCCAGCAGTATTCGCAAAACGCGCAGTTGGGATACGACGGCGATGGGCTTGTGAAGAACACCACGTCACGCACACCTGGACCGCGCACGACCGACACCTTTGCAATGGTTCCGTTAAAAGGAATCACCGCGCTTCGCGCTAGTGGCGAACCGTTTATTGAGTATGATACCGCACTCCAGAGCAACTTGCGTACCTACTCGAGTCCGGTCGATATCGAACGGATGCGCATTCGCTTGTTGGACGACAAGGGAAATCTGGTGAACTTGCACGACAACGATTGGTCGTTCTCGTTGGTGGTCGAACAAGTGAACTAGATATTTGGCGTATAAATATGAATATGAATATGATGATATTTGTTTTGAATGATGAAACAAATACCATACGCAAAAATATATTAAGGTTAATCATCCATCATTTATTACATGTCTATGACAAGCAACAACGAGTTAAAGTGGAGTAGTTCGGCAAATATATTTGAATATGGTTCGGCGGCAAACCCCGAGATGGCTCCTATTCCGGTTTTCGTGCACCCACCAACGCTCCATCAAGAGGGTGCGACGCGTATCATTCCGTTCGAACTCAATGGCGTTCTCGAGATTGACCCAGAGTGCACATCGCCCAATCTCATGGCTTCATTCGTCCGTGTGCGCGTAGGCGATTCGATCCACACAAAGGCAAATGCGACCTCGCAGGCGTTTTACGTGATTCGGGGAGAAGGTTCCACCGTCTCCGCCCACGGCGAGATATCGTGGAGCACCGGCGACTTGTTCGTGGTGCCTGTGACAAAGGGCGACCTGATTCACCATTGTGCGAGTGCGGAGGCACACGGGGGAGCGGCGTTATACTGGGTTCACGATGAACCCCTTATGGAGTATCTTGGGGCCACGCCAACAACCGCCAAGTTCGAACCGACAATCTATAGGCGCGAACGTATGCTTGAAAAGGTGGAAGAAATCACGCATGCCAGCGTCGATGGAACACCGAATCGTTTGGGCATTCTTTTAGGAAACAAGGCATGCGAACAAACAAAGACGCTCACACACGTCCTCTGGAGTTTGCTGAATTCCATTCCGGCCCACAGCGTCCAGCGAGCACATCGGCATAACAGCGTGGCGCTCGACCTTGCGGTAAGCGCGGGTGCGAACGTATACACCCTTATGGGCAAGGAGGTCGACGCAGACGGAAACATCATCGAGCCGATTCGTTGCGACTGGACCCCCGGTGGTGTGTTTGTCACGCCGCCGGGCTGGTGGCATTCCCATCATAACGAGAGCGACGAGACCGCGTGGGTTCTGCCAATGCAAGATGCGGGACTCTACACGCATCAACGCACGCTAGATATCCGCTTCGTCGACGACGAACTGGCG
>MDTG01345734.1_pt1 | contig 11570 bp, 7 predicted proteins | sample 811421 | NCBI WGS metagenome assembly MDTG01 (sample SAMN05326645, study PRJNA326480) | marine metagenome | isolation source: seawater | place: Pacific Ocean: South East | collected 2011
CTCCTGTTGGATCTGCTCGTATGCCTCCAGCATGGGCGGTTTGACCTTGGTGTCGGTGTCATCAAACCGCAGAATAAACTCGCCATCGTACATCTCTCGATAGGTGCTGTTGATGACCAGCCCTCTTGCGTGACCGAACGATAGGGGGCCGTTTGGGTTGGGTGCGAAACGAAGGACAACCTTCCCCTTGACGGCGTTGTTGAGGTCGGGGAGGCCTTCTCTGCGCGCTTTGGTTTCTCGTTTTTCGAGCAGGTGGGGGGCTTGCTCTGCAAGAATTGCGCGCACGGCTTCCAACCCCTGTTCACCCGCCATGGTGTTGGCTTGACCCACTTCCTTTGCTACCAAGCCCGTCACGGCCTTACCGTGTTGCTTGAGGTCGTTCCGCATGCCCATGATGCGACCGATGACCGAGCCAACAGCGGCTTTTCCCTCGTATTCGAGGACGTTTTGCAATGCGACATGCCGGATGAGGTTCAGCGTTTCTTCGTCTGGACTCCATTCCATGTCGCTCAACACCACCAGACGATGCCCCTTCAAGAAATGCGTGTATCTTTTGCCTGGAAGAGGCGTTGTTGGACAGTCCGTTGTTGACCCCTCACGGGAACATCGCCGTCTCGGTGGGCAGTCCAAAATCGCTGGGTCGTGGCCCATCCCCACCGCACGTCGGAATCGATGCCGGATTGCAAAACGAGGTGGTCAAGGGATGCTTTGGTTTTGGGGTCACTGGGGTAGCCAGAGCCAACGTCGACTCCCACCCTCGTTGCCATGGCTGCCATGCTTCGATCTCGCTGTTCTTTCGCAAGAATGCTGGCCATCGCCACCACAGGGTGGCTTGCGTCGGCTTTGTGCTCCGAGCGCATCCGACTCTTTGGCCACGGCCAATGCTCCAAATCAGCGAGGATACGTTGGGTGAATCGCTCGGTATTTACGTCGCAAGCATCCGCTACAATGTTCATGTTTTCTTGTTGAGGAAGCGACGCCAAGGCGATGCGAAAGCCGTCGACTTCAAGCCAATTGAGACCTTTGTTTTGGAGCGCCAAGTCAATGGTTTCAGCCGAAAACGAAACGGTCGTTCCGTACCAGCCGTTCTCATCCTTTGTGGCATTGAACCAGGTCTCGATTTCACGCCGTCGCTTAGGTGTCAAATCTTTCGAGTCTTTCACGCCTGCCTCAATGAGGAGGATCTCGTCATCTTCGGGAACACAGCAAATACCGAAAACCAGGGGTCCAAGAACCGGTCCTCGCCCCGCCTCATCAATGCCAACCAACATGTTCAGACCTCAAAACTCCAAGTCATCCACCGGCACCTTGACGACGTTCTTGGATGGGGGAAGCGGTACCTGATCGCTGTGCTCGGGCGGCTGGTTAGGGCTTTGGGACACCGAAGGCATTGCATCTCCTGTTTGCATCAGGGCCGGTTCCACGGAAGCCATGCGCGTCTCATCCTCCTTTGTCCCAGCATCCAACACCACGGTTGCAGCCGAAACCAAACGACTGTCAACGGGCGTTTGGCTTGGTTCAGGAGATCCGTGCTGGTGACGGAACATGGCTTCGTAAGTTGCTTTGGGAACCTCACCCCCTTTCTGATGGGGTGTCGAGGGGGTGAGGGGAGGTTCCTTTTGCTGATATTGTTCCATCCACGCATCTGCGGAGGTATCCGTTTCTTGATAGGGCAACGTGCCTTGTTGCTTGACCCTTCGTTCACGGTCAACAACGGCCTTGTAGAGGATAGCACTTGCAGCGATGATGCTGGCCGCTACACCCCACCAGGCTTTGATGTAGAGCACAGCCGTATCCGCCACGGCGCTCCACCCAACACCGCCTCCCTCATCGGATTGTGGTTGCCACGCAACACCGAGGTAATTTCCGGTGCTGGTGTGCACGAAAGGAACTTCAGGGGAGAGCCGGGACCGAATGGTGGTGTTGACGTAAACTGTACCGTTGCTGGTTTGGTCTTGAGGAAGTTGGACCCAAGCGCGTATGGTGAAATTTGAGTTGAGTGGGATGTCGTTGATGTCAAACGATCGCGGAAATTCGACGCCCTCTTCGTAAACCGCCACATCAGGTGGAATGAAGCCCATGTCAACGGAATGACTCGATTGGAGTTGGACGGTCAATCCATCGACGGCGTTTCCTTCATTGCGTACTTCCATGGCGATGGAGAGCCTGCCTTTTGCATCAACCTGCTCGTCCACGTTTCGGAAACTCCAGTTGATGACCGGGGCCACTTTCATGGATATGTTCGCTTCGTCAAGAGTGTCGCCAGTGTCGCCCAGAACTTCAATGGTCGATTGCCCAAGGGTGAAGGCCATCGCCTTTGAGGAGGCCGTGATGATGGCTGCTGAAAAGGTCTTGACTTGGTTGGGTTGGAGCAGCAAGCCTCCACTTGGAAGCGCCAGTGTGAAACCGTCGGTTGTCCCTCCGTTCCTCAACACAAAGGTGTTGTAGGAATTCCCTGTGTTTTGGACGGTGAATGTCGCCTCACAGGTTTCACCCGGCAAGATGCTCATGCAGCCCGAAGTATCGTACGTGAGCGTTGCAGCAGATGTGCGATTGATGGTGGCAACGGTGGTCGCCGTTATCGCGTTGGTTGCGGCGCCAGTTGGGAACACGCGCAAGGCAACGTGCATCTCTCCCTGAAACACATTTGGTGCTTGGAATCCGATTTCAACGACCCGAGATTCGTTTGGTTGGAGCACCACATCTTCCAGCCCTCCAAACAGTGCAACGAGCCATCCACTACGGTTGAACCTGTCAGCAGGGACGGTGTCCGGGAGGGGCTCCCCGTCGGGCATGACAGCCTGGAGGGTGATGTTGACGGTGTTAGGTGTGTTCCCAACGTTACGAACCACGGCGTTGACCCGAACGTCCTGATTTGGAGCCACCTCCACTGCAGCGTCGATGGCGTCGATACTGACGTTTTTCTTTTCGTTCATCAAGAGGTCAAAATTCCATGTTGAAACGGCTTTATCGAGTCCGGATACGGCCGAGAGCGTGAACCTCGGGCCTGTACCTGCCAAGGGGGCACCATCCGTGACAGCCGGCACATCAACCCAGAGATAAACGTAAGAAAGTGTATCGGGCGACATGGTGATGTAAGCCTCCTCGCCGCTGGTGTTTTGCATGTTCCAACCCCAATTCCACGTTGATGTCGTATAGAGGTTGAAGGTCACATCGTCGCTCAACGAGGCGTTGTTGGTGAGGTTCACGGCGACGGATGTGCGTACCAATTCATCCACCGTAAAAGCGATGAAATCGTCAACGCCAAACGCGAGATTGGACCGTGGGACAACGTGTATGTTTATCTCCACGGTTTCGTTGAGCGCCGCATCCAGATCGCTCGTGATGGCGAACAATCCGGTGTAGCGTTGGAGCGTTGTATCGGCCTCGGCTCGGATTCCAAACGCCATTTGTTTCAAGTGATTTGGAACCAGAAGTTCGGTCTTGGGTAGCCCTACCGCCGTCAATCCTTCCGGTAGGTTGAGAGCCTCGACGGTGAAGGCTTGGTTTTCGTCGGCTTTGTTGTGGACCGTGATGTAGGTGCTTACCGTCTCGTCTTGGTGGACGTAGACATCGGTGGGAGCGGTGTATTCGAGGAGGGTGGTTTCCCGACCGTTGTTGGTCGCAAGACCGACTGCGAGCGGAAGGAAAAGGTGTGAGAGAAAGACGGCGAGAAGAAAGGCCCACCGCATGGGACTTGGTTGTCGCTCTCCTCTATCAATGGCTCCCCTTGTTGAACCGGCCTATGTCGGTGCTTTGATGAAGCATGGGTGAATAGCCCGGGCATGCCTCCCTTTTGGCCCTTCAAGAAAAAGGAGCCTGTGGCTCAAGTTCAGGAGAAACCCCCTGCACCCATCGTCTACAAACGTGGTGAACACGTCGGCGCTCGAGGTGGTATCCAAACCGATTCCGGAGCGTACAAAGACGCGCTCGCTCTTTTTGGAGGTGGGTCACAAGAGGTGGAGAAGGCCACCGACCAGGCCGTCCACTACGACGGCGCGACCTCAGAATCGAGCGCAGAGCGTGTCGGACCGGCCGATACCGGCGAAGCTGATCAGGCCGTTGAAGGGGACGACACCTCTACGTGGGTTCACCACACCGATGGCTACCACTACAAGCGTCGCCCAGACGGATCTTTTGAACCAACACCGTATACAAAAAGTGAGGACGGTCGTTATTCACCGTATTCCTGATTGAACAAACCGAGTAGGGGTTTAATCAAGCCGGGATGGTTGGTTCGAACGTTATTCACGTCCCGGGAAACAGGATGTCTGTCGATGGTTCCCTGGGCCGGTTGAGCCGGTAAGACCCCCGTCTCAAGCCAGGCGCTCAAGTGGGAACCATCGAGCAAAACGGGCATTCTGTCGTGGACTTCACGGCAGTCTTCGTTGGCAGGCTGTGTGAGGATTGCACACGATTCGAGATGCTGGTCGTCGCTGACCCATGTCTCCCACAAAACGGCCATGAAGGCCACACGCCCGTCCATCCGATAGTGATACCATGGGACTTTTCCCTGAGGTGTTGTCATCCACTCGTACCATCCATCAGCTGGGACCACCCCTCGACGTGATTGCGCCGCTTTCCGAAACATCGGCTTCTGATGCATGGTTTCGCTGCGTGCGTTGATGGGCTCGCGGTTGGAGGCTTTTGACCAAGAGGGTCGGAAGCCCCAGCGCATGAGACGAACGTGTCGAGAGACGTTCTTTTCCCCGTAAACGCCTGTTTCCGTGACCACCGGAATGAGCGTCTGCGGAGCGATGTTCCATGACGGTTCCATAGGTGTCAGGTCGGACAGCGGTTCAGATTCAACCACCTTCATGAGTTCACTCATGGGTGTTGCCAGGGCAAATCGACCGCACACACGACCACCTCAGACGGGGTCAACAAGCGTTGCGATGAGGGCGGTGACATCCAATTCTGCACCGTTCAGTGGCACGCGCAAGTCGTAATGCATGGCGACCGACGGGTCGAGCTCTCCGAAGCATCCGACCCATTGGCCGTTGACCACGAGTTTCGCACCACGGCCAGCGAGCCACGGTCCGTCGCCCTCCTCGAGGGCTTCTGCGGTCCAATTCTCGATACCTAAATCGGTGCATAATGCTTGAATTCGACCTCGCACGGCCGCAAATCCGCCGCTTCGTTCTGCCGTAAGGAAAGCCAAACGGTCTTCGTTTCGATGGCCCCTAACCACCGTGCCGAGTTCGTACACGGCTTGGGGGAGATCGTGATGGCGGTTCGTCGCCAACAACTTCAACAGTCCTGGAAGCAAGTGCTGCCGAAGAACGGTATGATCCACCGTGATGGGATTGGTGATGGCGGTTACCGCATGGTTTGGGGACCAACGCATGTTGGTAAATTGGTCCTCCTCGTTTGAGAGGGTCAAGGATTGAATTTGCACCATGCCGAGACCCTGCATGGATTCTCTAAGGCGTCGGCGGAGGTGATGGTCGCTTCTTGGTTGGCCGGTCAGCGGTGCCTTGGGGAGGTCTTCACCGAGGTCCTCATAACCGTGGCCAATCGCCAGTTCCTCAACCAAATCTACCGGGTGCAGGAGGTCAAATCGCCAGCGTGGCATCGTGAACAGGAGTTCGTTGGTTCCAGCGCTGGCAACAGCCATTTTCTCGCTGGTTTCAGGTGCATCCGGTCCCGCAGGCCGACGTCCATCAAACAAGCCACCCATGCGTCGTATGGCGTTTTCAAGTTCTTCATCCGTAAACATGCGCCCGAGGAGTTGGGCGACCAGTTCTTCGGGCACAGCGTGTTGCCTTCCCGCTCCCTTCGGGGTGGTGATGGTGTTGTTTTCGCAGGTCATCACCTCAACAGACTGCACGCATCCACCTCGCTGAGCCAGTTGGAGGCAGACAAGCATGAGTGATGCTTCACAGGCGCGCTCATCCCACCCGGTGACGTCCACAAAGAAATCCGTGGTCCCGTGGGTCACGGTGGTGTGGTCGCCGTTGATGATGGGTGGGAATGAGAGGACGTCATCGTTGCTGTCCAAAATCATTGGATAGGCGTCCATGCCATCAAGGAGGTGTGCGTAATCAATCCCTTTGGGATGCTGGTCAAGGATTTCGGCAACGGTCATGGCCTGTTCGCTGGCCAACGGCGTAAAACGATGGGATTCCGGCACTGCAACCACCCGGAAGGGTGGTGCAAGTTTCTCAAGGTCGTGGACACCGATTGATGCGCGTCGGCGTCCACGGCCCAAAGCAAAGTGGAGTTTCTCCTGATGGTCCATGAGTCCCTTGACAAAAAGTTCCCGTTCCTCAGCATCCTCCGGGAGTTTGACACCTTTCACGACGGCTCCGTAGATCACAGGGCGTATGGATTTCAGATGTGGATCAACCTTCATCGTGATGCCGCTTTCACCGACTTCCATGTGGGGCCTTGCCGGTGCCCCGTGAAGAAAATTTGCCATGGCCACGGCTAACGTTTCCCCGCTGAGCAGGTCTGGACGGTCCGGGAAGATTTCAATGTCCAACTGGTCTTCGTCGCAAACATCGATGTCGGTCCCGAGAAGCGGCAGTTGGTCGTTGACCACGTTGATGTCGTGATCAAATCCTTGCTCGGTCATCAAGAATCGCAAAAGCGACTGCGGGACAGAGATGGTCGGCATGGTCTTCACCTCGCAAACCAGTGGGGAAGTGGTCGTTCATACCCGGCCAGTCGGAGCCCACTGACCGCTGCAGTCTCGTGATTCAGCGCTCGGAGGTACTTACGCTCCAGCATGTCGATGCTCTTGACGCCCACCCTGCGAAGTTCGTTGGCGAGGTCCTCTTGCGTTCCTTGCAGCCAGTAAGCGATGTCCTCGGTATCGGCCATAGGCGCTTCACAACTCACCACATCCACCCCTGATGACATGAGTACAGCAAGGTCGTGTCCACTTGCGGCAAAGCCCAATAAGAATCCAGTTTGTGTTTGTCCTGCATCCAAATGTTCCTTTTTTGAGCGCCCGGTCATGGGTAGGGCTGAGGCTTCCGACAATCCAGAGCCGTCCTCAATGCGGGCGATGGCGAGGTCGATACCGTGGTAGGATGCGCGTGCGTGCAGGGCTTGGACGCGACTGATGGCTTCGATAAGGGTGGCAGGCACGTTGTCTTTTGCCATGGAGCGAAGGGCGACCAAGAGCCCGTCGAGTTGCTCGGCATCCATCGGTGGAAGGTGCTGCAAATCAATAGCGAAGCCACCGGCATTTGGTAGCGCTTCTCGGACGGTCAACAAGTTCTCGCTTGACACCATCAAGACGTCCACGGCTCGCGGGTCTTCTAACACCAAAGCGGGGTGCCTGTTCAGCACGGATTGGACTGCCTCTGTGGTTTCTTTTGATGCTTGCATGGTGGCGCCCGATACGAGACATGGGAGCATCGGGAGCGGGAGGGCGAGCGACTGAACATCTTCCGAGAGACCGATTAAAGCCACCGTGTCGACCGTCTCGTACGTCTTCAACTGAGGTTCTTCGCTGGTGAGGCCAATGTTTGAGAGATCATCGGTGGAAACCACAAAGCCCGTGCTTTCGATGTGGAGACCCTCTTGTGGAACTAAGCACACGGCATCGGACGGAACGTGCATGCTCTCGTCTTCGATCAACCCGTTGATTTCCTTGACCTCTTTCTTTTCGAGCGGACGGAGCAAGACACCGGGTGGTGGAGAAGGGCAACGCCCGTTGACGACGATACGGCCTCCGGTCATGCCCGCACCGGGATCGGGCCCCACGTCGCCGTGAACCACGATGAGGCCGTCGTTCATTCCACCGCCCACCCGTGCGCCTGTGGCGCCGCGGACGATGATATGCCCGCCGCGCATCTTGGCGCCCGTGTCGTTGCCGCATCCATCGAGAACAGTGATGGAGCCTGCCTCCATCATGTAGCCGAGGAAATGGCCTGCCATGCGTTCACAAACGATGGTGGTCCCTTGATTGGCAGCACCGAGGAAACTGCCTGCATCGCCCTGGAGCGTAAACGAGCCGCCGGACCCAAACGATGCCACCCAAGAACCCAGAACACCAAGGGCTCGAAGTCGTGAACCCTCAGGTAGTGCGGGGCATAGACCAAGTTCTCCGTTTTTTGGAACCGGGTCACCTGCGTTGGTCCACCCGATTCGGAGAATGGCGTTTTGTTCCGCTGCGGCCACCAGTCGAGGGCCTAGTTTTTCGTTGATGTTCATCGAGCGCAAGACGACCTCGGAAACATCCGCCATGAGCCTTGGTCGTGCCCCTCACACAAATACACTGCTGTTCATCTGTCCGCGGATTTTGATTTCTGGCAGTCCGCACCTGCGGTCGTTGAAGAAGCCTTTATTGACGGCCTTGCTGAGCAGAGAACGGAGAAGGTCATGACCATCAAAGTCGCCATCAACGGATACGGAACCATCGGTAAACGCGTTGCAGATGCAGTGGATGCCCAAGACGATATGGTGATTGTTGGCGTTACAAAAACCAGGCCTTCGTTTGGATGCGACCTCGCCGTTCGAAAAGGATACCCGCTCTATTGTACGTACAATGATGCCGAAAAAATCGCCGCCTTCGAACCGGCTGGGTATGTGTGTCACGGCGGTTTGGACGATCTTCTCGCCGTCGCCGATGTTGTCGTAGATTGTTCACCCGGGAAGGTTGGCGCCGCCAACAAGGAAGCGTATGTGGGTGCCGGCGTGAAGTATATTTTCCAAGGCGGAGAAAAGCACGCGATGGCGGGCATGTCTTACACGTCTTCTGCAAACCATGCTGAAAACATGAACGCCGCGGGCACCCGTGTCGTCTCATGCAACACCACAGGTCTGTCCCGAACCTTGGTCCCGCTGTACGAGCATTGCGGTTCTCTCAAGGTGGAGTGCACGATGATTCGAAGGGCTGCAGATCCAGGTGATTCCAAGAAAGGACCGATCAACGCCATCAAACCTGTTCTGAAAGTTCCTTCGCATCATGGGCCGGACGTCATGACCGTTAAGCCGGAAATCGACATCAATTCCATGGCCGTCGCCGTCCCAACGACCTTGATGCACTGCCATTCCATTGTCGCTTTTCTGCCCGAAGGTCACGGCCTTACCACGGCCTCCGTCCTTGAAATGTGGCGAAACAACCCACGCATCATCATCATGAACGGCGGTGAGACCAACATCACCACAACGGCTGAAGTCATGGAGTACGCTCGAGACATCGGACGAAAGTGGGGGGATTTGCACGAAATTTTTGTTTGGGAGGACGGGGTGAAACTCGATGGAAACACCCTCTACTACTTCCAAGCCATCCACCAAGAATCCGATGTTATCCCGGAGAATGTTGACGCCATCCGTGCTCTGATGGGGACGGAAGCGGATTGGAAGGTATCGGTCGCTAAAACCGATGCAGCCATTTCAGCGTACAACGGTTTGTGAGTTCGACCGGTCCCTTTGCAACACAGCAAAGAGGTTCCTTCAAAAGCGTTCCATCAGTCCGGGGTGTATGCTTTCGCGAGCCTCGCTCTTGCTCGTTCTCTTTCTGATGGTTTCCACACCACTGTCCGTGGCGCTAACGGCCTCGGCCGAGCCCGCTGAGGCATCGGCAGACGAGCCTACCTCGACACCAGCGCTGCTGTCGGAAACTGAGCGGCTTGAGTTGGCCGCATCGTACTGGACCGGGATGCCTGCTGCAAGCGTTGTTTCGACGCCCCTGATGGCCTCCTCCGGTATGATTCACATGGCGCTGGGCAGTTTTGACCCTCTCTTGGGCGACGGGCCGGAGGTCCCGCCGTCCTTGATGCGCACCAACGATGCGGCCCACACCGGAATGGTCGTTCTCCAACTGAATCAACCCGATGGAACGGCCTTGGGCCAAATTGTCTCTAAACACGGTTTGACCGTGTTGGATGTGCTCCATGACGAGGCTTGGCTGGTACGGCTGCCGCCCCAAGGAACGACGAGCCTCGTCGACTTGCAGGCGGAAGAGGCTGTGCGATGGGTTGGCCAACAGCACCCGGGCTGGCGTCTTGCACCCTCACTGCTTTCTCAGCCCGCTGCCCAGAAAGCCCTCGCCGTGGTACCAACGCCAGACTTGAGCGTCGGGGGCTATGCGGACCTCGCAACGGATATCGTCCGCTACGGAGCCGATGAGGCATCGTGCGATGCGTGGATGTGCCTTGTCCAGGTCGAAGCGAACCATGCCCGCTCCTTGGTCCATCACTTGGCCCATGACGGTCGCATTTTGTGGACCGAACCTACGTCTGAATTACGGGTTCACAACGCTATAGCTTGGTCCATCGCTGGTGTTCAAAGCGTGGCCAATAACGCCACCTTTACGCTGGACGGTTCGGGGGAGATGATCGCCATTGCCGATACGGGTTTGGACCAAGATCACCCGGACCTGAGCGGACGGGTGGCTGCCACCTACACCCAGTTTGGTCTGGACCCCTCGCCTGCTGACTCAAACAGCGGTCACGGCACGCACATTGCCGTTTCCGTGCTCGGAAACGGGACCGGCGACAGCGATGCACGGGGCGTTGCCCCTGCTGCCAATCTCGTGATGTACGCTCTTGAGCATGACCCTACCGGTACCTTTGGCAGAATCGGTTCCATCTACGACATGTTGCGGGACGCTGAACAAATGACGGCCCGCATTTCTGTGAACGCTTGGGGATTAAACGGCAACTATGGACAGTACACCGCAGACGCTCGTTCAGTTGACGTTTTCGTCCACGATCGAAAGGACCTGACGCCCGTTTTCTCGGTGGGTGACCGCGGAACGTCCGGGGCTTCACAGGTGTCCTCCCCGGGCACGGCGAAGAACGTCATTGCCGTCGGTGCCTCCACCACCGGTGCGCCGGGTACACCTGCCGCAGGTTCCGTGGTGAATTTCTCTTCCTTAGGTCCAAGTCTCGACGGCCGCGTCAAGCCCGATGTGGTCGCCCCGGGTGTTGGGATTTGTTCGGGACTTGCTGAAGAGGCAAGAAACCCCGCAGGCCCCTCCTGCCTCACCGGTGCGCACGCCGACGGAAATTCGTATTACATGGCGCTTAGCGGTACTTCACAGGCCACTGCCATCGCTTCCGGAGTTGCCGGATTGACGCGAGAATTCATTCGAGAACAAGCCGGTGTTTCAGCACCGTCCAGTTCTCTTGTCAAAGCGGCCATGATCAACGGAGCCAGGGATTTGGGTGCTGCCGATATTCCAAATCCGGCTGAAGGTTGGGGTGAGATTAACCTCGAGCGAACCGTGATGCCGATGGATGGTTCGACCTCTCTTGACACCTTCTTTGACGACCGCAAGGTGCTATCTCCGGGCTTCGGTTTGTTGTATTCCTTTTCCATCGACCCCAGTCACGGGATGGACCTTACCTTGGTGTGGACCGATGAAGCCGGGAGTGCAAACGCTGCGCAGACACAAGGTCGCTTGGTCAACAACCTTGACCTTGTGCTGGTGGACCCGGACGGCCGAGAATGGATCGGCAACGATTTTTCCCAAGGCTTCTCCGTTCCTCCACCAACCGGAGGTGGTTCTTCCGGTACCGCTGACACCGTCAACAACGTGGAACGTATTCGAATCGCACCCGGCACCCTTAGTTCCGGTTCTGGAAATTGGGCGGTCAAGGTCCTTCACA
>MDTG01112572.1_pt1 | contig 11569 bp, 7 predicted proteins | sample 811421 | NCBI WGS metagenome assembly MDTG01 (sample SAMN05326645, study PRJNA326480) | marine metagenome | isolation source: seawater | place: Pacific Ocean: South East | collected 2011
AGGGTCTTGGCCTAAGACCAATAATTTCAGCAGGGTTCCAATCAGGCATCACACCAAAAGCAGTTGTCTTCCCTTTCAAAAATGGATTTCGACGCATGGCATCGTTCAAATATTGCTCTATTCGAACGAGCTTTTTTTCATGCCCATCCAGCGAAGCGAGATTGCTTTGAACAACTAGAGGACGCACCTGTAAAAGCCATAATTTTCTAACTCCTTTTCTATTTGAAAAAGCAAACTCTATATCTAATGGTTGATCTCCGAAATAGGCTCTCAATTCGTCTAATAAAGCAGAGATACCTTTAATTTCTTTTGGTTCTTTCATTCTGGCCGCGTGATGGCATAAAAGCGTTTTACCCCGTTTTTCGCCACTTGTTACCCCGTCCGTCTCCTTTCCTAAAGTCCATGATATAATTTTATATGGTGCTCCTGTCTCTTGATCATGACTAAATGCAACACCAGAACTCACCACATTCTGTAACATTGGTTGTACAAGCACTAAGTCAGTGTCATCAACCGTTTCATAACTTCTGAAGACCCTATTAATAGACTTAATTAAATCATGTTCTCCTACATTTAGTAACGATAAGAAGGCTCCAGCATTTGACTTAGTATTTTTGTCTTCATTTCGAGAGCTGGACCTAACAACAAATAATTTGTTATGACATAATTGAAAAATATTTTCTAAACACTGGTATTTATCTTTCTTCCATTCAGCAAAAGAAAAATAATAAAGGGGCAAAATATTTACACCCTTTAGTGTCCTACGACGGACGGTTTCAAGAGTTTCAGCCTTAGATCTAAAACAATCCATAATAAATACTCACTCTTTCAATTGTGCAATCCAAATTCTAGTAGTATATGGTGTTTTTATTTTTTGAAGATTATTTGAATCAAAATGATTTATAATTTCGTTTATAATCTTATCAAATTTGTTACCTGCCTGTCTCTGTAACGATGCATGTGATCTCCAAGCGGTAACGACCTCCTCAACACTTAAATCATAAACAACATCCGCTTCAATCCTAATAACGTCTTCAAAAAAACCACTTTCGTTTATAATTTTAGTTTGATCTTCTCTTCGTTGACCGTAACCATACCCCTCAATATTCGACTTAATAATTTCTTCTATACTGGATTGAATAGGGTCGCTTAAATCCCGATGATTCCACATACACGCAAACCAACCATTCGGTTTTAAAATCCGTTTAACTTCTGCTAGCGCTCTGGGTCTATCGCATACATTAAAAGAACTGCCAAACGTGCATAGATCAAATTGATTTGCCTTTTGAACTGTAGCTTCACCTGTTCCTTCAAACCAAGTAACATTAGTTAATTCGCTAGTTCTGTGAATTCCCAACTTTCTCATTTCGAGATTTGGCTCTACGGCATGAACTGTACTAAAAAACGGAGCCAATTCTAATGTTAAATGAGCTACACCGGCCCCGATATCACAAGCGGTCATAGATTTATTTTGTGACAACACTTTAAACATCGCGGAAATTGCACTACCAGCGTAATTAGGACGTTTTAAATATGACTCTGCTAATTCAGTATAGTCCCATTTAGTTTGCATTTGTTTTTCCTTTATAATTTTTTACAACTTTCTGAGCCACCTGATGTAACTCTGTTTCACCAACTTCGGTAAAATGAAAATTAGGGGTCGTGGGAAGATCAAAATCTATATCTAAACCAATAATATTTTTTTGGACTTTATTTTCATAATCTGAATAAAGATTTTTTTGATCTCTTTTTTTTAAAACACCCAATGGTGGATTAAGCAATATTTCGATGTAGTCATTTATATATTTGCGGTTCCAGTTATGAATTTCTTTAAAGAGTGAAATAGTCGAAATAATTACGATAAGACCCTGTGACGACAAACTATTTGCTAATTTACCATAAGCTTTGGCTAATTCAATTCTACTTTCGCGCAAATAGGAACCCGCTGTTTGCTTTCCAAATATTTGTCTTAACTCGTCACCATCGAGATGAACGACACCTTCTAATTCGTTCCGAAGGATAGCACACAACTTCCTTGCAAAGGTAGTTTTGCCAGCACCCGATAAACCAGTAACCCAAATAACCATAATATTATTCTCATAATTTTTCACTAATATCGCAAAATCTATGCCAAAAATAAGAATTTTTCATCAAGAGTTTAGTTATAATTCAAATTCCAAGTTGTTATTTTTTAAAAAAATTGAAACTTAAAGCGTGTTTAAAATTTCGAATAAATTGAATAGGAATACTAATTGCATAGAGGATATTATCGATACTTAACATGGATTAGGAGTTATTTTGATGAAAACGGCAATGGTAGGACGTCAACCTCAACTATTAATATATCGGAAAAATGGTGGAGAGTTGCAAACTGTTGCTGACAACCAGATTTCTGGCATGACAAACGAATATCATAAAAATGTGGCCGATTTTGCTTTGTCGCATTGCATAGCTAAACAAGTTGAATCAGGCATAGATATTATCTCTGAGGGCGAAGTTTTTAGAAATGATTACTGGTCATATATTCTCACTTACATGGACGGAGTAATTTTCGACCCAGAAAATACAACAAAAGTTTCGACAAACTGGCAAACTCCATGGAAAATAAACGGTATTCCAAAATTAAGATGTAATTTTTTGGCCAATGATTGGCTAACTGCGCAATTATTGACTTCAAAACCAGTCAAAATAACTATTCCAGGACCACTTACTTTAGCAACCTATTTGGACGTCTCCCAAAGTGAATATAATTTAGAAACACTTACAGATCATCTCAGTAAGCTAATAAACACTGAAATTTTAGACGCAGTGAAAAAAGGATGTCGGCATATTCAAGTTGATGACCCTCAACTTGCCATTCAACCAAATGCTGCACTTAATTTTGGTATACACTTCATGGGCAAGTGCTTTGACGAAGTGCCAAACGAAGTTCAAAAATACCTTCACGTTTGTAGAGGATACCCTAATGGTACTACTTTTGCAGACTCAACAAATAAAGCATCAGAAGACTGCTACCTTCAAATTATGGAGTCTTTGAATGAATCAACGATCGATGTCATGTCAATTGAAAATGCATTTCATCCAAGTCCAGACGCTTTATTTGAGATTATCTCAAAAAAAACTCTTATGTTAGGGGTAATAAATATAAAATCAAACGAAGTAGAAACCCCAGAGGATATTATTAACTCAGTTGAGTCAGTGTTAAAGTTCATTCCTAAGGAACGTTTAATATTGGCTCCCGATTGCGGGTGTGCATGCGATCCAAACATTTTTTATAACAAGATGAAAAATTTGGCTACTGCAGCTAAACACTTCTAGGAAAAAGAGGTGATCAAACGCCGCGGAATCGTTAGATATGACCAAGAAAAACTAAGATCCTTCTAGCCATCAAATAAAAATTTTAATACATCTTTATGAAGATAATAAACTTATATATTTATTGGAGGAAATCTCTACACTTCTGAAAAAATTCCCTCAGTCCTACGCCTTATATAACATAGCTGGCGTAACTAACCAGAACCTGAGCCGTTTTAATGAAGCTGTTTTCCTATTACAAAATGCAATAAAAATTAACCCTGACTTGCCCGATGCATATTATAATATTGCAGTTGCATTTTCAGAAAAAGGTGCTCAAAAAGAAGCTATTGAACATTATAAAAAAGCTATTGAGATTTTACCAACACATGTTGATGCACTATTTAATTTAGCAAATGGTTTACGAGATCAAAAACAATATCAAGCGGCCTTATCTTTTTATCGAAAAGTTATTGCTTTAGATCCTGAAGATACTGACGCCCTCGTTAACATTGCTGAAGTTTATAGTAAAATTAATGATCTGCTATCCGCTGAAAAATATTATCAACAAGCCTTAAAACTGGACCCAAATAATGCAGATTTATATTACAATCTCGGTAACATAAAAAAGGAAACAATGTCATTCAAAACTGCCCTTGAATATTATAATAAGTCACTTATTTTACGCCCCAATTGTGAGTTAACCTTGAATAACATGGGCAACATATACAAAGAGTCTCATGAGTTTCAATTGGCAGAAAATTGTTTCCATCAAGCCTTAAACATTAATCCCAACAATGCAAAAACGCATTCTAATTTAGGAACTGTTATACAGTTAAAAGGGTTAGTTAAGGACTCACTAGATAATTATAAGACGGCAATCAATCTTTCCCCCAAAGACCCCTCTCCGCATTTAAATTTGGCAAATGCAATGCACCAACTCGGTGAAATTGAATTAGCTATAAAATCCTATTTAGCAGCTTTAACACTTAATCCAGAGTCAAAAAGTATATGGAATAATTTGTTTTTCTCACTTGCGTCAAGTCCCACCAATACCTCTGAAAAGTCTATTGATTTAACTTTCAAAAATATAAAGTTAGCTTCGCAATGGACTTTAAATGAATTTTTAATTTTAAAATATCGGCTTTTGCGAGGAAAAGAGTACTCAAAAAGCTATTTAATCAAAACACTTGATCAGCTAACCGATGCTCAATCAAAACTAAATGTAGTAAATCCAAAAATAAATGGAAAAACAGTAGGTCTCAAAAAAGACCCTTTTTCAAGTATTATCGCTATGACACATTTTGGAAGAAGCGGAACTGGTCTCATGCATAGTTTATTAGATAATCATTCTCAGATAACCACTTTACCAAGCATTTATTTAAGTGAATTCTTCAATAATGAAACATGGCACTCCTTAACAAAAGGTGGATGGGATGAAATGATTGACCGATTCACCAATATTTTCTCAATCTTATTTGATGCTATTTCTAAACAACCTATCCCAACACAAAGCGGGAAGGTTCTTCAAGACTTAGGAAAAAAAGAAGGAATGACGTCCCTAGGCATTAACCGTAACGAGCATGGAAGCATCGATAAAAACAGATTTAAGCAGGAGCTTAAAAAGCTAATGGCTGATTATCAGCAGTTGAACCATTTAACATTTTTTCAACTTATTCACCAAGCTTATGAAAACGTTTTACCAAGGAAAACAAAGCCTAAGCATATATTTTATCACATACACAACCCTAGTGCCTATTCAAAACTAAATTTTATGTCAACATCACCAAAAATAAAATGGCTCGTAATGGTCCGTGAACCCTTGCAAACATTTGAGTCTTGGGCATTAGAGACATATAAAAATGAAAATTATCAAGGTATAGCTACGAGGCTTCTCGGTTTACTTTTTCAAGTAGATGACCCAAGCTTTCAAATACAAAAATCAGTTGGCATAAGATTAGAGGACTTAAAAAATTATCCAAAAGAAACTATGCGAAACCTGTGTCATTGGATGAAAATTAAAGAGGAACCCACACTTTATGAGATGTCCGCTCAGGGTAAAAAATGGTGGGGAGACCCGAGTAGTCCCAACTTTGAGATTGATGGAATGAACCCCTTTGGAAAACGATCCATAAATCGGAAAATTGGATCCTTTCTATCTAAAGATGATCAATTTGTTCTAAAAACATTATTTTATCCGTTCCTAGTCCATTTTAATTATGAAAAAGAAAACTTAAAATTATTTAAAGAAAATTTAAAAAAAATAAGACCGATGATTGAGAAACCTTTCGATTTTGAACAAACAATTAATAGAAATTGTAATAATTATGATTTTAGCAATTCAGGTTCTTTTAAATATTTAAGATCCGGGCTTCTTAAAAGATGGAACCTATTAAATCGCAAGAACACTTATCCAAACATGTTGCCAAGACTCAACATATCCGTCTAGTTTCAGTTAGATCATTTCTGCAGATTTCTTTTTCTTTGCTGTAACGAAATTTTACGTCCTGGCATTCCCCACTAATGAATATGCATTTTATTGATAATTTAAATTTGCCACACAAAAAAAACCACCCTTGCCAAGTAAACCCAATTGACTTTCAAGAACGCATATTTGCACCATTTGCGTCATATAGCGGAGCACCTAAAACCTTCCCATCATAAAACTGACCAAGAATTTCCACCTTGAGGTTCTGTCCTGGTTTTGCAAATTCACTCTTAACATACCCCATTGCAATGGACTTTTTCACACGGTGTCCATAACCACCCGAGGATACATAACCAATAGCACTTCCATCATGTAATATTGCTTCGTCATTAGAAACATCAATATTATCAACTTCTATCGTAAGAGTTATAAGTTTTTGTTCACACGAATTTTTTCTAAAATTTAAACTTGCGCTTTTACCAATAAAATCCTTTTCCCAATTTATAAATATATCTAATCCAGACTCTACAGCGTTGAAATCTGGACGATATTCAAGCCCCCAAGCACCCCAACTTTTCTCCAGACGCATAGACATGAGGGCTCGCGCTCCATACCAAACATAACCAAAATCAGAACCTCGACTTTCTATTGCCGTTGCTAAACGAAGTAAATAAGTGGGATGACAATATATTTCATAACCCAGCTCTCCAGAAAAACTAATCCGATTCAAAATTACTGGTACACCTGCAACAAAAGTTTGCCTTACATCGCGAAATTTCAGTTGCTCAGAATTAATTTCATCCCGTATTAAGGTTTGAAGAAGATTACGTGACTTTGGGCCCGATAGAGCGATTCCATGCCAATCATCAGACCTATTATTATATATAACATCATTAGTAAGATTTTGCTCAAACCAGCGCCTATGGGCTTCTTGCATAGTACCTGAACCAAACAACATAAAATGATTTTCTGACAAACAGGCCACCGTCAAGTCACCATAAAGTTTGCCTTTTGGCGTCAACATTGGTGTCAAAGCCAATCGACCAGGTCTCGGAATAGTACCCGCTAGTAATCTATTAAGGTAAGAACGGGCGCCATTACCTTTGAATTCATGTTTTGCAAAGTTTGCAATTTCAATCCCTCCAACTGCAGTCTGCACTGCGGTAATTTCTCGGGATACATAATCGTGCGAGCGGTTCCTTTCAAACGTCGGTTCTTCAAACGCATCGCTAGAGTCATTGGCAAACCATAACGCATGTTCAAGACCAAAACTTTGATCCATTAAAGCGCCACGATCCAACAATCGATCAAAAAGCGCAGTGGTCTTTTGCACCCTACCTTTTGGCAAAGTTTCATTAGGAAAAGTCATCACAAATCGTCGTTCATAGTTTTCTGATGATTTTATTGTTCCCCATTCTGGCGTCGCAAAATCACCAAATCTTGCCACATCCATAGCCCATACATCAATTGAAGGCTCTCCTTCAATCATCCACTCAGCCAAAGTTAAACCAACACCTCCTCCTTGACAAAACCCCGCCATAACACCAACAGCTACCCAGTAATTCTTTATACCAGGGACTGGACCAATCATGGGATTGCCATCGGGTCCAAAAGTAAAAGGACCATTAATAACATTTTTAATGCCTACTTGCCCAATCGCAGGAATGCGGTCAAAAGACATTTCTAACCGGTCTGCTATCCGATCGAGATCAGGGTTTAAGAGTTCGTGTCCAAATTCAGATGGAGTACCTCCTATCTTCCAAGGAGTAGATTTAGGTTCATAAGTTCCAAGCAACATTCCATGACGTTCTTGTCGAAAGTATATATTTGCTTCATAATCAATTCCGGCCGGCAATCTACCAACACCACCTGCTTCCATTCTATTTTTAATTTCCTGAATGTCGTCTGTAATAAGATAGTGATGCTCCATTGGTTGTACTGGTAACGCGTGACCTACCAAACTGCTTACCTCACGCGCCCATAAGCCTCCACAGTTAATAATGTACTCAGCGTTAACTTTACCTTTTGGAGTTGTTACATCCCAACTTCCGTCAGTTCGTTGGCTAAGACCTATGACAGGAGAGTGCGTAAAGTAGCGCGCGCCATGTACTTGAGCAGCTTTCGCAAATGCGTAAGTGGCACCAGATGGATCGAGGTCTCCATCTTGATCATCCCAAAGGGCAGCATAATAATGCTTTGGATCGATAAAAGGATGACGTTCCCCAAGCTCCTTTGGACTAATAAATTCTTGACTTAAACCCATATAACGAGCTTTTGACCTTTCCCGTTTAAGATAATCATACCACTCTTTATTAGATGCTGCATAAAAACCACCTGTAATATGAAGTCCCACAGAGTGGCCCGACACTTTTTCAATCTCTTTGTAAAGATCGATCGTATAGCTTTGCAATCTACTAATATTTGGATCAGAACTTATTGTATGAATTTGCCCAGCTGCGTGCCAGCTTGATCCAGAAGTTAACTCATTCCGCTCAAGTAAAATAACGTCTTTCCATCCAAATTTTGCCAAGTGAAATAAAATTGAGCAGCCAACAACTCCACCCCCGATAACCACCACTTTGATATGAGATGGTATCTCTTTTGAAGAGTAATTATGATCCTTTTCAATTTCTGGCAAAAAAACTCTTCCTAATTAAACCGTCAAAATGCACTGCGCGAAAATTAAACCAGACCTATTCTGTTCATTAAAACTACTTTATTTTATCAAATTCGGGAGTCAATAAAAACTAACAGAGAAATCGCTTGATGCAAAAGCTTAATTCCATACGTTAAGTTTCAATGATAACACATTTCAGTAGGTATTTAAAAAATTTTTGAGAGTAAAATTTTAACTTTAAAGTTCTAAAAGAGCTTTTTAATAGACAGTATGACAGAAAAATGATCGAGTTAAGTAACCACAAATGAAATCACAAATTACATATAATAGAGTTCTAAAAATTGCTCTGCCAATGGTGATTTCGAATGCAACAATACCGATATTGGGAGCAGTTGATACAGGTGTAATAGGACAATTAGGTGACCAAATTATTTTGGCCGCAGTTGGTATTGGAGCAATAATAATATCTACTATCTATTGGCTCTTCGGATTTTTAAGAATGAGTACAACGGGTTTAGTCGCTCAAGCCAACGGTGCAAAGGACCTAAGCGCAGTTTTCGCTTTTCTAATCAGAGGCGTCTTAATAGGCGTTTTGGCAGGACTAGTAATTCTATTGTTTCAAGCTCCATTATTTTGGATTGCATTTAAACTTTTTCAAGCAATGCCAGACGTGGAGTCCAAAGCAGAGACTTATTTAAGTATCAGAATTTGGGCCGCACCGTTAAGCATTGCAAATTTTGCTGTTTTGGGTTGGCTTATTGCTTTGGAACGAACCCTCTACGTACTTTGTTTGCAAATATTTGTGAACCTTCTGAATATAATTTTAAATCTAATTTTTGTATTAAATCTTAGTTGGGGAATTGAAGGTGTCGCATTAGCAACCGTTATTTCCGAAACAGTTAACGCTATTCTCGCACTAGGGATAACAATAAACTTATACCGTAAATTTGGATCGCCAAGAATTCAAAAATTATTTTCAATTATCGAATGGAAAAATTTATTTTTTACGAATGTTAATATTTTTATTAGATCAATTTTAATAGAAATTGTAATAATAAGTTACGTATTCTTCGGCTCTACAATGGGTACAGTCATTCTTGCTACTAATCACATATTATTACAATTTGTTCATATCGCGTCCTACGCTCTAGACGGTTTTGCTTTTTCAGCCGAAGCCCTTGTTGGATCAGCATATGGCCAAAAATCACAATCAAGAATTCGGACTGCCGCAATCAAAAGTACGTTTTGCGCTTTTATTTGCGCGCTATCAATCACCTTAATCTTTTTCCTTTTTGGCAATTCCTTAATATGTATTATGGTTCGAGATGAAGTCATCCAACAAACGGCCGGTAATTATTTGTTTTGGATGGCCATAACACCAGTTTCAGGCTTTTTATCTTTTATGCTAGACGGTATTTTCATTGGTGCAACAAAAACTCGATACATGCGAAAGGCAATGATGCAATCGTTCGGTGTTTACGCATTTTCGATCTTGGTTCTCTTTCGAATTTTTGAAAACCATGGTCTTTGGATATGCATTAATATATTTTTTATTTCCAGAGCAGTTTTCTTATTTAGATATTATAGAGAGGTTGAACAATTTTAATCGTCTCACATAAATCCTACACCAATCTCTTACGGCTGGCCCTTGAACTAATAGAATACCTGAAATTACAATTAGTATTTCAAATCGATATACGAATAATTTATTTTGGCACTTTAACTAACAAGCTAACTTAAAACTAAAAGCACTTTTATTTTTCATTATTACTTTTATTTTCCTGTTCCAAATTTACAATTCTATTTTCAGTTATATTTAGAGCACTCTTATGCTTTATCGCTAGGTTTTCTAATTCTTTCTTATGTTGATCTTTTAATCGCTTGAGAGCTCGCTCATGACCACCCTTTATTGCGGCTAATTCACTTTCTTGCATCTGCTTCAATAACTCTATTTTATCCTTTAGCATTTTTACCTTCAGTTTTTTTTTAATTTGATGATCTCGCTCTAAGCTGTCAATTTAATCAATTATACTAAACTAATATAGACATAGTTTGCATAACAAAGCGTACCAAAAATTTTCAAGTGAAAGCTCATTTTAACACTTTGTTACACACTTATACGATATCTGAAATTGCAATCTCACTTGTAAGATTAACACCAGTCAAGATAATTATATTGTCATCAGTATTCAGCGCTCCACTGTTATCACTATCTATGAATACATAACCGTCACCAGTTCCATAACCATTATAGTACATCTGAACGTTAGACGTATCATCTGTATTCGTAAACTTTGATGTTGCATCTGCCACAAGAGCCGCAAAATTCGCAAAAGGGGCACCGTCACTTATTTGAGCTTCACCAGCACCTATTTGAGCATCCGTCACGTTTATCTTATCTACAGCGGTTATAAAATCCGTAATTGTATCAGCTGCAGCTTCGGTTATTCCAGAGGCTCCAGACCCTATAACAATTACATCAGCACCGGCTCCACCTGTAATTATATCAGCACCTAATCCTCCTTGAATTGTATCACTACCAGCACCACCATTTAGTGTGTTATTTAATGAATTTCCTTTAAGGGTATCATTTTGAGTACCACCTATAGCATTCTCGATGAAACAGTCATAGGCTATACCCAATATACCATCTCCACTTACGAGACTATCATTACCATCCATAAAATTGGTATCGGCTATAGATGTAATCTCACCAAAAAATGAGTGGGTTCCAGGAGTTAAATCAATAGTACAAACCGTGGTTTGGTTTTCCCAACTAATTGTGTCATTTCCTGCAGCATCCCAAATAGTTTGATAAATAATACCGTCGGAAACTGAACTGTCCGATAAATTTGTAATGTCATACGTATTATCAGCTCGGTTCGTTTGTTCGTTTACACCATACATATATTGAAGAACTGCAATATCATCAATCATCCAACTCTGAGGATAATATCCCATCATAGCGCCGTCACTATCTAAAAATCCCGATGGCCGTGATGTTGCCGAATAAACATTATAAGACATTACCGTATGCTGGGCTGACTTTCCGGGCGACTCTGTTTCTGTAAACGTTCCACCAAACGGGTGGTCTAAACCGACTGCGTGACCAACCTCATGGATAATTGTATTGTACGCATCCTCCCCAGCTTTAAGATAAGGGTCCTCAATTAACTTACGCGAGGCGTCTGTTGGCGTATTGTCGATTGTAATATCGCCTGCGGAATGAT
>MDTG01207022.1_pt1 | contig 11569 bp, 15 predicted proteins | sample 811421 | NCBI WGS metagenome assembly MDTG01 (sample SAMN05326645, study PRJNA326480) | marine metagenome | isolation source: seawater | place: Pacific Ocean: South East | collected 2011
CTTTAGGTTCTTAGCTCTGTTGTCTCTAGGATTACCGTTCTTATGAGCGACATCTTTGCCATCGCCCTTCTTAACCTTGCCTAGCTTAATCATCTTTGCTCTTGCGGCATTACGACTGGCTCTGCGTTTTTTCTGCGCGGCAGACCCCTGATAGGTCTGATATTCGCGTCTATAGTTTCTCATTTGTGAACCTTTTGAATTGGAAAGGTCGCCTTTAAACTTGCTCCTTTATGTGGCTTAAAGCCACCAGAAGGATTCTTCATTAACTTGAAGCCTGACTTTGACTTCATCCAATGAAACCCCTTTGGAGCAGACACAGATTTCTTTTCCATTATCTAATGGTTCCTTTTGTTTTGCCTTTAACAGCACAACCATCGCCACGCCCCAATCTGCCACCAGACTTCAAAGGGGTCATAGGTGTAGCGGCGTTAGAAGCCATAGGTGCGGCTGGTGTAGCCGCCATAGGGTTAGGTGCGGCTCTCTTATTTCTTTGAGAGCTTGCCAAGGCCCCCGCTATACCGCCAAGGCCCATGCCGCCTAATTTGCTCATGCCTTCTGAGATAGGGCCTTTGCCCTTCATGATGCTATAAGCCGGAGAGAATGTTTCTAAAAACTTCCCCATTTTTGCTTTTTGAACTGGCTTCTTTTTCATCTTATTGCCTTTCAACTGAGAACCTATGCTGGCTCTGTTAATGGTCATCTTACCCATCCAATAAATAAATGAGCTATACTTCCAACTATTCCGCCAACAGCAAGCATAACCCAGAAAGCCCCCTTCCATCTGTTAGCTTGCGCTTTCAGATCGGAAACCTCTTTATGAACGTGCCGAACTTCATCTTGAAGCTGTGTTAATCGCTCTTCGATTCTGGCAACAGTAATTTCTACTTTTTCAGCCATCAGCACTTCCATCTTTTTCTAGCCTGCCTTAAACGACTATTTGGATCTTTAGCCGCTTTAGGAAACTTTTTCATTTGACCAGCAGAACGCGCACAAAAGGACTTACGGCGCTTTGCCGCTTTGCTACCCTTTTTTACGGTTCCTGTAACTGCTGTCTTTAGCTTGCTACCGGGGTTTGCTTTACGATAAGCGGCAACGCCCTTTTTGGTCATTCCCGCGCCCTTTTTGTAGCGCGGAAGTTCCCAGACTTCACAGAGGTCTTTATTGGCGTTTCTTTTTTCCTAGGCATATTAACCCAACAATAAAGTTAATTTGCTTCCAGAGCCAGTTAAGGCATGAACATAAACACCATTGCTAGCCAAAATACCGTCATCTGGAAGAAAAACATCATTCCATCCAGCCGCAATAGTGATATCAAGAAGAGTTTCGCCAGTTGCGCTACCGTCTTTGAGAGTAAAGGCTGTCACCGCAGTAGCGTAAACAAGAATGCCTTTGATCCTAGATCTGGACGGCCCTACTAGAGCCGCCGCCGCGCCTTGTGCGTGATTATATGCTTTTACATCAGCCATAACAGCCTCCCATTAAGCGGTTGCTGTTGCGCCTGTGTCTACGCGGATGTAGTTGGTGCCGTCAGAAAACACAAGGTTTCCTGTACCACTACCAGCGCCTTCAGACGCTTTACGAGCGTCAGAGCAAAAGATGATACGACCTGTTGTGGTTGATGCGGCGGGAAGATTGGCAAATGCGATGCCAGTAGATTGGAAGCCGTTAGTAGAAATAATCGGCCCCGAAAAGGTAGTGTTAGCCATGAGGAACTCCTTGTCTTGGCAAATGTCAGCCACACCATGTGACTGTCAAGGTTCTAAATCATTATAACAAAAGAAAGGGCGACCCGAAAGCCGCCCTCACAAAAGTTTGTACCATAGTACAATTTACGCGCCCGGTGAGCCGTAAATGCCTAGTGGATCTGAAACGCCAAAGCTGTAACGCTCACGGGCCTTGTAGCGAACATTGCCTGTGTCAAAGTCACCATCCATAGATGTTGCCATTGCTGTACGAACAAAGTGCTTCATGCCGTTTGGAACGTCAGTTGTCAAGAAGAAGGCATCTGTGTCAGTCAGGTAGTGGTTGACTGAGAAACCTTCTGGGATCGAACCGTTTGAACGAAGAGCGTTGATGTCGTTATCAGCAGTACCGACACGACCATCAGTCTGAAGCAAACGAGTTGCAACAAACATCAGTGCAGGCGGAACAATTAGCTTTTGTGGGCGAGCCGCAATCAAAAGACCACGCTCATCTACATAGGCCGCAATGTTGATAACTGCATCTTCTAAAGATGTTTCGTTCAAATCAGCCGCAACTGCTGGACGGTTTGCATTGTTGCCGCCTTGTACAGTTGGGTGATTAGCATTAAACAGGGTTACACCATCGCCAGACTGGAAAGTGGTGAAGCCGTTGTTTAATAGAGAAGCGGCTTTGACTTGCTTTGTGTAAGCCATAGCGCGAGCAAGAGCCTTAGTATAACGTGCTGAAAGCGCGTCATATAGGTTATCTTCCATTGCTTCTTCAGTTACAGAGAAACCCATTGCAACCGTTTCGTGGTTGTAACGAGCAGTGAAGGATTCCTGTGCATTGTCATAGGAAATCGCTGAACCTTCCGGCTTTACCGGAGCGGCACCGAAACCTGACAGCTTAACTTCTTCCTCGAAGCTACGCTCTGATGTTTCAGTTTCATAGATTTCTGCATGTTCGTTTTCGTACTTGTCGTACTCCAAACCAAACAGTGCGTTTAGACCGGGCAAAAGTTCCTTCAGGAGTTGTGCGCGAGAAATAGCCATTGTTTACACTCCTTATGCCACGCCAGCCGCTGTTGTCAGCTGGTGGTAGTTGAACTTACAAACCAGAATCGGGAAACTGGAACCTTTTTCGTCACCTTGATCGCCACCTTTGTAATCAATCACTTTGATTGGATCTGTAGCGGTTGTAGCAAGTTCAGAAATGTCCAATGCCACACGACTGATTTTTAGGTCAGTGTTAGGGGCTGTCTGGACAAGAGTGCAGTTTTTGCCGTAAATGTCACCTACGTTTGTAGGCGCACCGTCTGCTTGAATTTCAAACAGAACATTCGGGTCATCTACCACATATGCCATTGCGTCAGACGCAACAGTTGATGCGGGCCAAAGCTGAGAAAAAGTCATTTGCTTTGTATTAGGGTCTGTAAACTTACAGCCAACAAACACACCTACTAGGTCTATTGCTGAAGTTCCTACTGCGGACTGCTTTTCGATTGTTGTTGCCGCGCCACCGTCAACAAGATGCACAATATCGCCCATTGCGATATTAGTTGCATAACCTGATGCGATAGGGAACTGGCGAAATACTTGTAAAGAACCAGTGTCGTGGCGACCAATCGGGCGCAGACCAAAGGGAGCGGCTACTGAAGACATATCATCTCTCCTTCAATTCTAAGCCATTAAATTACAGTAAGCGCCCCTAAAAGAGATCACTTACCAAACGAAGTTTTTGTAGACCGTTCTGGATTTAGAAGCGGCATACGAGGATCCGATTGACGTAGATAGTTGTTATCTACAGAATCCATTTGATTTGCGTTCATGCCATCGTGCGCTTCGCGCCGTGACTCAACGTATTCGGTTGAGTTTTCGCAAAGTAGCAAACCCCCAACCTCAACATTCCCCTCAAAACGAGAGTCAATGTCTGACATAACTTTTAATTCAGGATGATCCTCTGACTTAACAGGTGTCCAGCCCTCACGAAACTTGGAAGATACATTCGTATTGTCTGCATTACCAAGAGTTGATGTGCGGATCCAACGGTACTCCGTACCATCTTTGGGATCGGGTGTGGGCAACATAGATTGCCGAGTCCAAGTTTTTTTGCGCTCCGTAGTTTCACGGGTTTTAGACTGACGGTTTGATCTATCTGACATTGGATTGCTCCTTCATAAGTTGCGCCGCATATTGCTCTGGGGTTAGGCCCAATCGCTTGGCGAGAGCGACAGCCGTTGAGGTCAGTTGCACCTTGCGTGGTTTTTTTGCACTCCTAGTAGCGGGGGCAACCACGGAACCAGTTTGACGTACAGGTGCTTCCTCAACTTCTTGCACATCAAACTTGTCTGGAAAGCGCTGACGCATAGACTCGTCAATCGCCTTATAATAATCGTCAGATTGGGTCTGAGGGTTCAGGCCTTGCTTGACTAATTTTTCATGTACGCCAAATGCGTATCCTGTCATTTCAGAATCATCACCGAACCAAGGATTTTCATCAGCCCATGCTTTTGTTTTTGCATCAGGCTCCCTTACTTGAGGCGCTTCTTCTGCTTTTGTCTCCATGACAGGCGCTTTTTCTGGAGCTTGGCGCTTTGGAACTTTATAGCTTTCAACCTTGTTTTTCTCCATATTAAGGTTGGTTAGCTTTTCTTGAGCCGCTATGATCGCATCGGGATCACCAGTTTCATAAGCCTCTTTATATTCCCGCTTTGCCTGCTCCATCTGAGCTTCAACGCGAGTCTTGGCTTGTGTGACCAGCATACCCTCACCCTCTTCAAGGGTTTTGCGTAGCTTTTCATTTTCTTCCTGAAGAGTTTTGGCATAGTTTACTGCCTCGTCCTGTAGACGAACAGCTTCTTTTTTGAGCCTCTCTTCTTCATGATACTCAAACCGCAACTGCTTAATGCGCTTTTGCACACCTTCGCTATAGTTAGCGACTTCATCATCATCAGGAATTTGAGGCTCTGCGCCTTCAGGTCTGCGAGGCTTTTCCTGTTCAGGAACGTCTTCGATAATATCAATTTCAAGTTCAGAAGTTTCTTCTATTTCAACTTCTTCTTTTAGCGCTTGGTTATTCATGCTCTTGCATACCCCCTAGGATCTTCGACAACTGCCTCAACAGTGTCATCGTTAATTAGACGAAATTCCTGCTTCTCTACCTTAAATCGGGTTCCCGAATAAGATCGAAAAATTACAAAATCGCCCTCTTTGCAGTAAGCCCCTGAAGGAAACTTATCAGTGTCTCCATAAGCATCTGGGCCTGCTTTAACGACAAAGCCAATAACGGAAGCTGTTTGCTCTGCGCTCTTTAGAGCGTCTGGCATATAGATGCCGCCATCAGTCTTTTCTTTTACATCAAGTGGTTTAATCAAGAGTTTGTAACCAGTAGGTTCTGGTATTTTGGTTGCGACCTGTTGATCGACTTCCTTTTTTGCAGAATACATTTCTGTTCCTTTTGCAGTGATATAAGGCTCACAGTACCTTGCTGGGCTTGTCCCAGTTGTTCTCCAATTACGATAAGATACACTAAGAAAATAGAGTTCGGAAGCCCTACTCCTGCATAAATCGCTCTTCGTAGTCAATTAAGTCTCTTTCTAGCAACGCTAGAGCCTCAACTTTGCCAACTAATCTAATATATTCTTCATGATCAGCGCACCCGCCTCCAGCCATGTGATCCGCTATATCATTCATATATCCCCTTATTTTATCTCTAAAGGGTTTAAATATTGATTGTTCACTCGTCCTCATTTACAGCCATCTCCCGTGCTATATCAAGACCAATTTTGGCCCCTTCTCTTTTATCCTTACGCTCTTCTTTATCAAGCTCAGTTGCGGCTTTCAACCCAAGTCTAGCGCCCTCACGCTTTTCTTCTGACTCAAGACGGGTTTTCTGAAGAGCCATATTCGCGGCATCTTTAACTTCTTGCTGATCCAGCCTTGCCATATCCATAGCAATCTTATGCTGAAGCTCCTGTTCTTTTATAGCCAGTTCACGCTGTTGCATCTGAACCACAGGATCTTGCTGTTGCTGTTGGGCTTGTTGCTGTTGTTGCTCTGCTTGATTCTTTCCAAGCAACTTCTCTGCGGCGTCTTTAGACATCTTAGAGATTTGTTCTTCCACATCTTCTGGGATTGGCTGATCTTCATCAGGCAACTCCACGCCAAGCTGTTTCTCAATTTCACGGCGATACTGGAATGCAATATGCTCAGTAATGTGAGCCGCCATAGCGTTCTGTATAACTGGCGCGAAAGGTGATTGACCAACAATCTCTTGTAGCTTTGGATCTTGCATTGCTGACATATGCACAGCTATATGAGCTTCGTGATCCTGATACTTGAAGGCCTTTACTGGCTCTTGTTTTAGAATAGCCATATTTTCTGATACAGGATCTTTTGGCGCTATATCTTCAGGCAACTTAATAATTTCATCAGCGTCCTTGATTCCAAGAACCTCTAGCATCTGACGATGTATTTTGCCCATATCATAAAGCTGTGGTGCCTGTTGTGCCAATTGCATTGCGGCTTGATACTGAACAACTCTTTGGGCCATTGTCGCCGCGTTTGGATCTGAAACAGGAATAACATCAATCCTGTCATCAAAATCCTCCTGACGGTTAAACTCACTATCCATGTCATAAAGATAATCTTCAGACATATTATCTTTTATAACCTTTGATAATAAGCGAAGTTCGTTTTTCAAAGAAGCGTGAAGCCTTGCCTGAACACCAGACATAACCTTCATGCTACGTTCCATCAACGCGAGCGTAGTTCCGACCGGAGCTTGCGGGTTGAGGTTTCCAACTTGAACATCAGCAACGGAGCCAATCCTTCGCCCCTCTTCCACAATGTTTCCGAGCAATTGGTATAATACTGATGATGGCTCCTTGTAAGGAAGGAATGCAATCGAATCCCTAATTGCACCCCCCGGTACGTCCACATCACGGAACTCGCCCGGCATGAGAGGCGAATCGTCCCCTTTAATACGCAACCCGCGAGCTTTAAGACCAGCGGGGAGATTAGAGAGCGTACCCGCATCAATAAGTTGACGAAGAATACTTGTGGCACTTTTAGCAAGACCACCAATAAGATGAATAAGACCCGTTCCATAGAACCCAAGTCCCGGTAAGTAGCGGTAGTGAACAAAGTGGAGTCTTTTACGCTTCTTAATATCGTCCTCATACCAATTTCTCCTAATTGATAAAATTGTAGAGGATGACTTATCTATTGAAATAATATGAGGCCTAGCAAGCCCGTCACTATCTTCAAACGGCTCTGGAAGATCAATATCAATATGAACTTCAAGAATGGTGTGGCGATCATCGTCCTCTAGTGTAGTTGTCTCGCCTTCAATCTCATCATACTTTTCTTGAATATCAGAATAATCTGGCTCAGGTGCAGGAAGATCAACGTCACGATAAAAACCATTTACCTGAAGTTCCGCAACTTCATTGGCTGTTCTTTTCATAACGTGAGTGTAACGAGGTGATGTAGCCAGATCTGAACATCCGTAGGATACTACAAAATCTTCAGCAGGAACGAACATGGAAACTGGGCGCTCTAGAAGCGGGTCATAATAAACTTTTTTAAAAGAAGATCCAGCAAGGGGAAGGCGAAATAACATAGACTCCGTTTCATCTCTGTATTCAGTCATCTCTTCCGTTAGAAGATAATTCATTTCATCTTCTATTCGCTTTGCCTGATCAATCTTCTCTTTCTTCTTCTCCCCAAGAACCTTAGTCCTGACAGGCCCGGATGCAGGAAACAACTCTCCCATTGCTTGCGCTTGAAATCTTACAACAGCCTCAGTCATAACTGGGTGAAAAACGCCTGCGGCACCCTGCCAAGGTTGTGTTCTTTCTTCTATTTTCATCCCCATAAGATCAAGTCCTTTGACATAGGCGCTAGCCCAGTCAGATCTTGAGTTACGGTCTGTATTAAAATCGTGGATAATCTCCGAGGCAATAGACATCAATTCGTCTTCTTCGATGTAATCTGCTAGATTATCATCATGCGCTGGCCCCACGATATCTTCTACGATATCACCAGTAAAGTCGATGATCATGCCACCTTCTTCATCCTGAATAGAAACGGCATCTGGGTTAACTATTTCGACCTGAACTTGGCCTACATCATCATCAGCCTCTAGCGGAGACGGTTCAATTTGTTTTTCTACAGCCATAATAAAATACCTTAAAAGTTGCCCTTTTGCATGATAACAGCATATTGCCCATGATGGCAGTGGCTGAGATCATTTCCCAGCTTCCACCCCATCTGCTTGTAATGCTCCACTTCAGAGTGACTAACATACCTAACTATTACACTAGTAGTATTCTGCTTTTGCTCTTCTGTAGAGTTGTGGTTCATCATCCCAGTCGTCCATCGCACTTCGTATCCATCCCCCTTGTCGAAAGCGGAGTAGTGCTTGTGTTGTAGAGTCAACGAGATCGTCATTTTCTCCAGCGGGAAATGCCGCGCACTCTTCAACAACCTCCTCAGCCCATCTGGTTGGTGGACACCAAACGACCCCAGATGCGAATAAGTCTGTGACTGCGTTAACTCTGGCAATTTTGTCCTGTCCCCTAGACGGCGTAAACTCTGTTACGGGTATTCCCATAGCCCTAAGCTCGAAAATCAAGGGAGAACCAGCGGCTTTTGCTTCAACAATCATCTGATCCGGCTCAAATTCCCAATATTTTTCGTATGCGGCCCTTTTTAGCTCTGGAAACTCCAATTTTTCCTTGTATGCATCCAAGAGTATCAGATTAGGCACTGTTTCGCCAGTTTCATTTGGGTAATTGAAGATTCCCCAAGTGGTGCAAGCGCTATAATCGGCTCTTTGCGTCTTCAAAAACGCCGTATCCCAGCTTTGAATGATGGCTTCGCAGGCTGGTGGGCTACTATTCTCCCATTCTTTCCACCATTCACGCTTAATTAGCGCACCTTCCTCTGAAGTTGGGTCTTGTTGGTACTGAGCAGACCATTTTGATATGGGAAGTTCGGCTTTTAGTGACTCTAACTGATCCAAAGGCCAAAATTGAGGCCATAAAGGATCCCCAGATGGCATAATTGCTGGCAGTTCTATGACTTCCCACTCATCTACACCTTCTCTTTGGGTGGATGACTTGATTATCTGGCCCGTCAAGTCCCTGACACTCCAGCGAGTCATCACAATTATTATGGCTCCGCCCGGCTGGAGTCTCTGTCGCGGCCCAGATGTGTACCATTCGTATACTTTGTCGTAGACTTCTGGGGAGTAAGCCCCCAATGCCGCCTCTTGTTCCGAATGGGGATCGTCAATAATGAGTACATCAGCACCTTTACCAGTAACGGCACCGCCCACACCAATAGCAAAGTAATCACCTCTTTTGTTTGTGTTCCATCTACCAGCCGCTTTAGAGTCGGAAGATAGGTTTATGCCCGGAAACACTTTTTGGAAGTCTTCCTGATCGATTAGGTTACGCACCTTACGACCAAACCCTACCGCCAGTTCAGCAGTGTGTGCCGTCTGGATTATTTTCTTTTCCGGGTTTTGACCCAAGAACCAAGCTGGGAATAGATATGATGCAAACTCAGACTTTGTGTGTCTAGGCGGCATGTTAATGATCAGACGCTTTAGCTCGCCTTTTGCCACACGCTCAAATGCGTCAGCCATTATTGAGTGATGTCTTCCCGGTATAAAGGCGGGCCACATTTTTCTTACGAATGTTAAGAAGTCTATTCTGGAGTTCTCTACATTCTCCGCTTCTTCAAGCTCTGAAAAAAGCTCTAAAAGCTCTTCTTGTTGCTTCGGCGGCAGTTTAGATATTTTGGATTTTACAGAATCAATTGCTGACATCAATCATCGCTTATACATCTGTCAACCAGAACAGTCTTAGCAAGCTCCATTAAAAACAACATATCTGGCGCTTTACCATGAGAGGTGCCAAGAAAAAGATTCCCGTCTTTAGTCCAGCCAATAACCATAGCTTCGGTCATCTCCACTTCCTCCATGATTGCTTCTAGCATATCATTAGGCTCTAAGTCCAGATCGTTCAGCTTCTCCTTGCCGGGGAACTGTATTATGTTGTTTGACATTTTTTCTCCTGTCTCCAAAAAGATGACGAAAGGGGGAGCGTGGAGAAATCGCTCAACCCCTCTCGGAGCCATCGGGAGACTAATGGCTCAGGGCCAGTGTACCGCATCAACGCCTCTCTAACTAGTATAGTAGTATATATATATATAACTAGTTAGAAGAACTAGTAGGAAAATATTCCTACGGGGGTAGGATTCCTAGCCTCTATTCTTTGAAGATTTGTAGTATGGTATAATATTCGCCCTACAGCAGAAAATCACTATGGGGGGGGCTATGAAAATTATTTGGCATATATTACTGACTGTATGCATGAACGGAGAATGCCGCACACAAGATGTGCAGTGGTTCGATACCGAGAAAGAATGCGTTAACATGCTAGTGCAGTATCAAAACATACCCCAAGACGGGAACTGGCAAACAGTTGACTACATCTGCAAACCACTAAATGCTAGTGCTGTGTAGGACTACTTAGCACTTCCCATAGCTCCCAAAGCGCTACTTTCCGATCAAACACTATTAAAGATAGCATTCCTGCCTCTTCAGGCGTCAGTGAGGGCCATTCCTCCACTTCAGGTAGTGTCATGACACATTTGATACAGAAGTCCTCTGACGAGCTTCTACGGCAGTTTTTATCAGTGCATGGGCCTGAAAACATTTCTGGGGGATATTCGGTTGAGTGGAACATCATGTAGTCAGCGTGTGTATGTGGGTCATGCATATAGGGGGGTCGGGGGTGGGTGGGGTGTCTCCCCCTCATGTATCACGTTAGCCGCGCCCCATAAGCCACTGTTATGACAGTTTTTAGCCATGTGACGGTCATCCGCCCATCATCGCCGCCAGTCTGCGTTCTAGCTCTGCCCTGACCTCTGAGGCTTGGCGAGTGTCCCGATTGTCCTCAATAACCTGCTTATCCTCGAATGCTCCACAGGTTCTGCCCAGTGCTGTTAGGGCTTGCACCCTTGCCCCATCAGACTGTGCGCTCATTGCCTCTTGTTTCAACTGCTCAACTACAAACATCCTGAGACGGTCATCGTCTGTCTGCTTTCGTGCGGTGATATCAGCGGTTAATGCATCAATCCTTTGGGCAACCTTTGGGTGACTGTTTAGCTTGCAAGCCTCTGTCCAGATGCTAGAAGGCTTCATCCCCTCTGCATCATAGGCAGACCTGTAGGCCTCTGTCAGTGTTTCCCCTCTACTTACCATTTGAGCAAAGTGTTCCTGTTTAGTGGTAAGGCTATCACTATTCACTAGTTTAAGATGTGATGGTTTGCCTGTCTCTTTATCCAATGTCTTATCCCCTACTATATGAACCGCACCTATGCGCTATCGCTTGGTGTCGGGCTTTCAATTTGTATGACACTACAAAATATAGCATCACTTCCCGATAAGCAGAACCCCATATGCCGATTGCTGGCGATTTAAAGCCCCTACAGCGGCCTTCTATAACTTTGCTCACAATCATACACGGCTATGCGCTTAGGCTCGTCTACGGCGAAAAGGGCTGTTTTCTGCGGTTTACAGACCATTAGATAAAAATAAATGCAAATAAGTGCAAATAAATGCAGATAAGGGCTTGATATATTGCCTCAGCTAGTCCATATAAGGGGAGTCAGCGGCGAGGCATGAGGCTTCCAGCCCCCCAGACCCTGACCTTCGGAATGAGTACCCACTAGGGTTCACCGTCCCAGCATCTGTTCTGGCGAACAGCGCGACAATCGCGGCACGACTGGCAAGGCTCATAGCACGACCCCCAGCACTGGCATAGTAATGCTAAGAGGGGCAACACAACCTGTCGTGCGGCATTGGTAGCCGC
>MDTG01257980.1_pt1 | contig 11569 bp, 9 predicted proteins | sample 811421 | NCBI WGS metagenome assembly MDTG01 (sample SAMN05326645, study PRJNA326480) | marine metagenome | isolation source: seawater | place: Pacific Ocean: South East | collected 2011
CTTAGAGTTAGGATGTGAAAATGATCCTGCAACAGCTCCAAGAGGAAGAAGTTTATACGCACATTTACCTAAGTCACACTTTGGACAAAGTAAGTTCCTTTACACAATGGAAAAACAACGTCTAAAAAGACTTGGTGTACCTTTCCTATCATGGCAAAACAGATGGATTAGAGGTTATGCAATGTCATTACCTACAATCGCATTATTCTGGTATGCAGGTGCATGGACAGGTATCGCATGTATGGCACTAATATGGTTAATCTCTAACTTTGAGTTAGAAGCATTAAACTACTTAGAGCATTACGGCTTGATCAGAGAAACTGGTTCGCCAATCGACTACAGACACAGTTGGGATAATTCAACATTATTCACAAGCTGGTTCTTCATCGAAATTGGTAGACAAGCTGATCATCACGATAGAGGTGAAACACACTTCTGGGAATTAGATGAAGTAGGAGCACCAAACTGCGGTAATGGTTACTTCACATTATTTGCATTAGCTCTAGTACCGCCGTTATTCCACAAATATATGAATAAGCAATTAGCTAAGTGGGATGATGAGGAAGCTTCAGAAGGCGAACTAAAAATCGCTAGTGATATGAATAAAATCGCTGGTTATACTGGTTAATCTTCTAGAAAGTTAGACTTTGTAATATGAAAACGCCCCGTAAAAAGGGCGTTTTTTTTATGGAATGAGTTATAATAGAAGTTCATTTAAATAAGGACAATAATTATGTTTAGTGGAAAAAAATCATTTATATATGTGTTACTTTTCATAGTAATAGCGTTTTCAGCACTCTTTTTATATAACAAACAACCATATACAGAAGGAACATTCTGGCAAGTGAGTAAAGATGGTGAGGTCTTGGGACATATTCTTGGGACTATACATATGAATGATGAGAAAGTTACTAAACTTGATAAAAAAATTATGGATATCTTTGATAACTCCGTAGGTTATTCAATCGAAGCTTTTCCGAGCAGCCATCTGTGGAATCCTTACCATGGATTTGAAAACATCAAGAAGAAAATGATGTTTGAAGATAAGACTTTAGCTGATGTAGCTGGGGAAAAAACAGCAAATGATGTCTTTCAGATACTAACAAAAAATGGTGTTAATGAAGAATACGCTACAAAAATTAAACCATGGGCTGCAATGTTTAGTATTGCTGCCAAGTCAAAACACTCAGGTCCTATTGTGGATCACAAGCTTTTAGATCTTGCTAGCATTCAAGAAAAAGAGATTTATCAGATAGAATCTCCGGAAGAATTGCTAGCTGCTTTTTATGCCATGCCTATGGAGTCTCAGGTTGAGCTACTAAAGTCTAAAATTGAACACTTCCCAAAAATACAAGAAACACTAGATAGTATGGTTGATGCATATCTAGAAGAAGACTTGCAGGGTTTAATGGATGCGAGCACAAGCTTTGTTGATAAAAGTGACTATAAAAAAAATAGTCATTTACAAGTTTATTTGAAACATTCTGTTTATATAAGAAATATTGTAATGGCCCATTATATGAACTTACCATTTTTATATGGTCTCGACAGATATAAAGGGCAAGGCGGAACTTTTGTATGTGTTGGCGCACTTCATTTACTTGGAGAAAAAGGCGTTCTAAGTCTACTAGAAAATCAATATGGCTTTGATATTAAAAGAATAGAGTTTAAATAGATAATATTTATTTATTAAGTTCTTCTTTTTTTACATGCAAAATATCAAGAAGAATAGCTATTATTAAGTTTAATATAGTAAGTTTACCTATAAAGACGTAGCTCAATATATACAGCCATGATGCAGGATTTTCTTCCATTAGCGGGTATAAAAAATACGTTATGGTATCGTTAGATAATAATATGGCAATTAAGCTCAAAACTGCATTACTTACCATGCCCCATTGATCTGGATGCCCTTCGCCATACAGTACTATCCCTATAATTGCATAGACATAAGTCAGAATAATTATAATTCCTGTTACATATAAAATTTTAACACCTGCATTTTGAATTGTTCTAAAGTTAGTAATTGCTATTTGTGGAACAAGTTTTGTTATTTGTGGCTGTGATAGAAATCTGAATAATCTAAAAACGAGTAAGTTCGAAATAAAAGCATAAGGTAGAAAAGAACTAAGTATTATAATTGCATCAATGTAGATTCCAGCATATGAAAATTTATCACCAACTATTGATCTACTATCCCAAACACTATGACCAAAATATCTAACTATTATCTCAAATACGAAATAGATTGAACAAATAAGTTTTAAAATGTATGCATTCTCACTAAAGAATGAGTCTCCAGGCACAACTGACATTCCTATAACAAATGATACAAATAAAATTAAAGCCAAAGAAAATAATTGAAAAATCAAGCTATCATTTATTCTTGTGCAAATATTATAAAATCTAGATTCTAAGTCAATTTTAGCCATATTTAACTACATTTCTACCATAAGGAAATTAAAAAAAAGCAATCCATTGCCAGGGATCATCTAGGAGTCAGACAAAAATTTTACCAACTTAGAGCTCCACCAGTTTGATACTCTGTTACTCTAGTTTCAAAAAAGTTCTTTTCTTTTTTAAGGTCTAATACTTCGGACATCCATGGGAAAGGATTCTTAGCATTTTTAAATTCTTCTGGTAAACCAATTTGTGCTAAACGTCTGTTAGCGATGTATTGAAGATATTCTTCAAACATTGGGGCATTTAATCCCAATATTCCTCTTGGCATTGTGTCATAGGCATACCTTGTTTCCATTTCAACACCCTCAAGAACTAACTTGGTCATATCTTTTTTAAAATCTTCTGTCCATAAGTGTGGATTTTCTACTTTGATCTGGTTAATAACATCTATTCCAAAGTTCATATGCATTGATTCATCTCTTAATATGTATTGAAATTGCTCTGCTACTCCTGTCATTTTATTTCTTCTTCCCATAGAAAGGATTTGCGTGAAACCAACGTAGAAAAATATTCCCTCAAAAACAACATAAAAAGCTATTAAGTCTCTTAATAATCTTTGGTCATTTTCTGCCGTTCCAGTTTTAAAATTAATGTCTCCTAAACTTTGTGTGTACGGTAATGCCCATTGTGCTTTTTTAGCAACAGATGGTATTTCACGGTACATATTAAAAAGTCTACTTTCATCCATTCCTAAAGACTCTATACAATATTGATAAGCGTGAGTGTGAATTGCTTCTTCAAACGCTTGCCTTAGAAGGTATTGTCTACACTCAGGATTTGTAATGTGCTTATAAACTGCGAGCACTAAATTATTTGCTACTAATGAATCAGCAGTTGAGAAGAAACCTAAATTTCTTTCGATTACCATTCTTTCATCTTCTGTCAAACCATCTTCGCTTTTCCACAAAGCTATATCAGCGGTCATATTAACTTCTTGTGGCATCCAATGATTATTGCATGCTGAAAGATATTTACTCCAAGCCCAATCATATTTAAATGGCACTAATTGGTTTAAATCTGCTCTACAATTTATAATCTTCTTATCATCAACTTGGATCCTTCCAGCTCCTGTCTCAATATCTTCAAAACCTGTCAACCCAGCATCCTCTTGTTGATCATGGATATCCGGTGAATTTACTTCCAGAGGTTTTTTTTCAACTTTTTCTTCCTGTTTAATAGGCTCTAATGTATTTGCTATTGGATCGTCCCATAATGATGACATAATTTATACTCCTAAAATTTTACTGACATGCTTCACAGTCAGGATCTAGTATTGAGCAAACATTGCTCGCTTCTTTTTCGTTATTGACAGCGTTTAATTTGCCGTCAGCCATTGTGCTTTTTTCAACATGGGTAGCGCCCATAGTTCTTAAATAATAAGTTGTTTTTAATCCTCTAACCCATGCTAGCTTATATAAATTATCTAATTTAGGTCCAGATGGTTCTGCCATATATAGATTTAATGACTGCCCTTGATCAATCCATTTTTGACGTCTAGATGCAGCTTCTATTAACCATCGTGCATCCATTTCAAATGCTGTTGAGTACAAATCTTTTATATCTTGAGGTATTCTATCTATTGATTTCAAACTACCATCAAAGTATTTTAGATCATTAACCATAACTTCATCCCACAAACCTTTGCTTTTTAAATCATTAACCAAGGAAAGATTAATTACCGTAAACTCTCCTGACAAATTAGATTTAACATAAAGATTTTGATAAGTTGGTTCGATACTTTGAGTTACACCTGTAATGTTTGATATTGTTGCTGTTGGTGCGATGGCCATGGTATTAGAATTTCTCATCCCAACAGTTCTAACTCTCTCTCTTAGAGACTTCCAGTCTAGATTTGATGACTTATCAACTGAAATATACTTCTGTCTTTCTTGTTCTAATAATTCAATTGAATCTATAGGCAAAATTCCTTGAGACCATAAAGAACCATCATATGTTTCATATGTTCCTCTTTCTTCCGCTAAGTTTGTGGAAGCTTTAATTGCAAAATAACTAATATACTCCATAGATTCGTCTGCAAACTTTATTGCTTCATCACTAGAATACGGAATTGAAAGTTTATACAAGGCATCTTGAAAACCCATCAAACCAAGACCAACAGGTCTGTGTTTTGAATTAGAAAATTGAGCTTTATCTACACTATAATAGTTATAATCAATTACGTTATCTAACATGCGCATTGCTGTATTGACTGTTTTTTCTAATTTTTCAACCATTATTCCATTTTCATCTACATGCGCAGCAATGTTTACAGAGCCAAGGTTACATACTGCTATTTCTTCATCCGATGTGTTCAGAGTAATTTCAGTACAAAGGTTAGATGAATGAACAACACCTGCATGTGATTGCGGGGATCTTATATTGCAAGGGTCTTTAAAAGTAACCCACGGATGCCCTGTTTCAAAAAGCATGCCAAGCATTTTCTTCCATAAATCTAAAGCGGGAATTTCTTTGAATTTTTTAATTTTTCCTGCTTTAGCTTGCGCCTCATATTCTTCATATTTTTTTTCAAAATTTATTCCTGAAATTTCATGTAGCTCTGGCGCCTCATCAGGAGAAAATAAAGTCCATGACTTTTCTTCAACGACTCTTTTCATAAATAAATCTGGAATCCAGTTTGCTGTATTCATATCATGTGTTCGCCTTCTGTCATCTCCAGTATTTTTTCTTAGATCTAAAAATTCTTCTATATCAAGATGCCAAGTTTCTAAGTAAGCACACATCGCTCCTTTTCTCTTTCCGCCCTGATTTACTGCCACAGCTGTATCATTTGCAACCTTCAAAAATGGAACTATTCCTTGAGATTTTCCATTTGTACCTTTTATGTGTGTGCCCATGCTCCTGACTCTCGACCAATCATTTCCTAATCCACCAGCAAACTTAGATAACATAGCGTCATCAGTAATGCCATCAAAAATACCACGCAGATCATCAGGAATTGTACTTAGGTAACATGATGAGAGCTGCGGGCGAAGTGTTGCTGAGTTGAACAACGTAGGAGTTGAGCTCATAAAATCAAAAGAGGATAGTAGACGATAAAATTCTATTGCTTTTTCTTCCATGTTTTTTTCATTATTAGCGAGACCCATAGCAACTCTCATAAAAAACGCTTGAGGAAGTTCAATCTTTGTTTCTTCTGACTGAATAAAATATCTATCATACAAAGTCTGAAGACCTAAATACGTAAACTGAAGATCTCTGTCTGAATCTATTGCTGCTGATAAAATTTCCAGATCATATTTTGCAACTAAATCCTTATCTAAAAGTTCAAGCTCGCATGCTTTTGCTAAATAATTTTTAAAGTAGTCTTTATAGAGGTCTTTCATCTGTTCTGATGTTGCCGAAACATCTTTATTATAAATAAAGCTTAATGCTTCTGTTCTTAAGTTATCAAGCAAAAGTCTTGCAGAAACATATGTATAATTTGGTTCTTTTTCTATTAGAACTCTTGACGACATAACTAATGCTGTAGATACATCTTCTCTAGAGATTCCATCGTATATATTTTTTTGGAGTTCTTTGGTAATTGGTTCTGGTGATACATCTTTGATTCCTGCGCAGGCTTCTTTGATAACCAAATTTACCCTATTGATATCTAATGAGGATTCTCCTTCGCTATTTTTAATATTTATTTCATTAGTACTGATATTTTTTGATTCATTTTTATTATCTTGCTCTCTTTCTAAATTTCTTTGTTCTCTATATAGCACATAAGATCTTGCAACCTTTTGATGTCCGCCTCTCATCAACGCAAGCTCCACATGATCTTGCACATCTTCAATATGAAATGTTCCGCCGTCAGGAATATTTCTTCTTAACGCATTAAAAACACTACTACTTAAAGCAGACACTGTTTCGTGAATTCTTGATGATGCCGCGGCCTGATTTCCTTCTACGGCTAAAAAAGCTTTTGTCATGGCAACAGAAATTTTATCAATATCAAAAGATGCAATACTTCCGTTTCTTCTTACAATTCTATACTGTCCGGGCGCGGTGACATTCAACTCACCTATATTTTTTGAGCTTTGTGTCTCTTCAGCCACACCAGCTGAAACTGATGAGATGCCTAATCCCAAATCTGCTTCATTTTTATCCATTTTCCTTCCATTATATTGTTATTATTTTTTATTTTTTGTTTTACTACTATAGAATGTGTTTAGTACACTAGTCAAGCACAATATGCTGTGTTTAACTAATGTGTATCTTGGTGATAACTTGTGAATAAACTAGGTTTTGTTATGGCGTTTTAGAGGTATTTATAGGTTTTTTAGGCAATATAGGAAAAATACACTCAAAATTAGATAACTTTATAATAAAAAAAAAGTTAATATGTGCTTTATATGAGTACAATTAAAGATATCCCAATCAATTCAATTGATGCGTCGGAAAATAGTGGGGAAAGCTGTTCTGCAAGCGAGCCATTTGCGCTTAGAATGCTGGATACAAGCATGTCTCCAGAATTCGATATAGATCATATAGTTATCATAGATCCTAGTATTACTCCAAAAAATGGTGATTTTGTATTATATGAAACTAAAAGTAGTCTAATAATTAGGAAAATTGAGATTGCTGAGAATACTATATTAAAGGCATTAAATCCTAATTTTAGTGATATGCCAATTGAAAATACTGACTCTGTTTTAGGTGTTGTTACCCAAAGATCAGGCAAAAGAAGGAAATATCATAAGAAATATGGCTAAAAAAAAAGCGCAGGTAAGACTGCGCTTTGAAATACCACTCTAAGTAAGTGGTTGGAGGAAACAAATTAGTTACTCATAAAAATCTATATATAAGTATGTTATGATATTATAATATATATGTCAACAATATTTTTAAGAATTAAACAAATTAATGGAAATTAAAAACACACCCTATAAAATGCTTGATCCTGAAAATTGCGTCATGTGCGGTATGTGCTTAAATAATTGCCCAACGTACAACATTAGTAATAACGAATCAGAGTCTCCAAGAGGGCGGATATCCATTATCCATGGATTAAATGAGTCCATGCTAGAACCAAGTCAATCTGCTTTAAGTCACATTAATTCATGTACGCTATGTCTAGCGTGTGAGTCAATTTGCCCGGCAAAAGTAAATTTTTATCAACTTATTACAGATGCAAGAAATAAATATTTTAAAAAACAGAAGATGTTGTTTAAAGTTAAAACTCAATTAGTTTCTTTTCTATTAACTAAATCTTATTTAAAAAAAACTATTATAAATATATTTAATATTCTAAATAAAAAACCTTTAAAAAAAATATTTAAATTTATGAACTTTATACAGTTAGAAAATATTGAAGCTAACAATAATATTATTAATAAAAAACAAAATAAAAATGAGGTGGGGATATTTTTAGGCTGTGCTAGCGCAATATTTCAGAAAAATGTTGCAAATGACTGCATGCAAATACTAAAAAAAAATAATATTTCTTCAAGAATAATAGAAAATGTTGAATGTTGCGGCTCACTTGATTATAACAGTGGGAAAATTAATAAAGGAATAAAGCATAAAGAAAAATTAATAAAAGAGTTTCGTGAAAAAGATTATAAAAAAATAATTGCGTACGCAAGTGGCTGCAGTGCATTTATTAACAAAAATGTAGGAAATATAGACTATCAAGATGCAACATCATATATATTGGAAGTTTTACTAAATAGCAATGATAATAATTTTAGAATTACAAAAAAAAATATATGCGTTCATAAGCCGTGTACATCAAAATTAGCGAATATTGATTTTGATAAGTTAATCACATTACTTAATAATATCCCAGATTTAAATATTTCTGTATTTGAGGACAATTATTGTTGTGGCGCCGGGGCTCAGAATCTTATTCATAATAAAGAAAATTCATTAAATATAATTAAGCCAAAAATTGATTATATTATGTCTAATAATATTGAATACGTTCTTACATATAATGTGGGGTGCTCACTGAACTTTATTAATTCTTTAAACATTAATGGTATTAATACAACTAAAGTATTACATCCGATAACTTTTTTAAACAAAATATTAATCAAATGAAAAAATACTCAAGTACTGATAAATTATTAATTAAATCAAACGATATTTTAAATATTCTTTTTAATATTAAAAGCTCAGGAAGAAATTACCCTGCAAAAGATATTCATGAAAATGAGATGTCGGAATCTGATAAAAAAATAGTAAGAAATTTAATGAGAGTTAATCATGCTGGCGAAGTTTCAGCTCAAGGTCTTTACATTGGTCATGCAATACTATCAAAAACTAAAAAACAAAAAGAATTAATGCTAAATATGGCGTCTGAGGAGAAAGATCATCTTGAATGGTGTGGACATCGTATAAAAGAATTAAAAGGACAGACGAGTGTTTTCAATCCTTTGTGGTTTACAGGATCAGTTGCAATAGGTATGTTATCAAGCTTTACAAACGATAAAAATGCCTTAGGTTTTATAGAAGAAACCGAGAAACAAGTTGCTGCACATTTAGAATCACATATTAATAAAATTCCCAAACAAGATAACAAAACATTTGCTATATTAAAAAAAATGAGATCTGATGAAATTCATCATGGCATCACTGCTCAAAAGCATGGCGCTAAAAATATACCATCAATTATAAAAAAAATTATGAACATTACTGCAGACGTAATGAAAGTTGCTTCGTTTAGATTATAAAAATTAATATTCTATGTTTATAACAATCTGCAATTGGTTGATTAAAAACTTCAAATCTTTTTGAGATATTATAAATGGCGGCATAATATATATTAAATTAGAAAATGGCCTTAGCCATACACCATGATCAACAAGTTTTTTTTGTATAGACGCAACATCAACTTTATCGTACATCTCTAAGACGCCAATTGCGCCAATTACTCTAAAATCTTTAACAGCACTGTTTTTTGAAATTTTTTCCAAGCCAGACTTTAATATTTTCTCTATATTTTTTACTTTTTTTTCCCAGTCATAAGAAAATAATAATTTTATATTGGCTAGCGCAACTGAGCAAGCCAAGGGGTTTGCCATGTATGTTGGGCCATGCATAAAAATTCCAGGGTCTTTGCATGATATAGATTTTGCAATTTCCTTTGATACAACTGTGGCTGCTAAACTCATATATCCGCCTGTAATAGATTTTCCTAAACATAAAATATCTGGAATTATATTCGCATGATTGAATCCAAATAATTTTCCTGTTCTTCCAAAACCAGTTGCGATTTCATCTAATATTAGTAAAACATTGTACTTTGAGCATAATTTTCTTAACTGTACTAAATAATCCGGATGATAAATTCTCATTCCGCCAGCACCTTGTAATATTGGTTCTATTATAACAGCAGCTATTTGTTTATTTTTTTCGCTGAGAATTTTTTCCATTTCCTTAAGACTCTTACTATTTTTTTTATTAGTATAAGTATTGACATCCTCTGGGCATGGAACATAAAACTGTTTTAATAAAGATTTTTTAAAGATTGAATGCATACCATTAGTAGGATCACTAACTGACATTGTCCCCATTGTGTCACCATGGTAACCATTTCTAACCGTTAAGAATTTTTTTTTACTTTGAGAATTCTTAGAATGCCAATATTGTACTGCAAATTTCATAGCAACTTCCACTGATACAGATCCTGAATCAGAAAAAAAAACTTTTTGTAAACTTTTTGGTGTTATTTCATTAATTTTTTTTGCAAGATCAGTAGCTGGCTTATGTGTAAAGCCCCCAAACATTACATGGGAAAACTTGCTAAGTTGCAAATTTATAGCTTTATTTAAAATAGGGTGATTATAACCATTTATTGCACACCACCAAGAGGACATACCATCTATCACTTTTTTTCCCGAATCTAGATATATATGCACACCTTTTGCTTTAATAACTCCATAAACTGGATTCTTATCAATTGCTGAAGCGTATGGATGCCATACAAAAAGTTTGTCGTTTTTATGCATATTTTTAGTAAATTTCTAAGCTATAAGTTATATCGGCAGCTTTGCTTAATATAATACAACAGGAGCATTGTTTTTTTACAGACAATTTTACAATTTTATTTAATTCACTTTCATTTGATTCGTCAGATTTGATTCTATATTGTAAATGTATTTTATTAATTAATGATGGTTTTGTCTCTGTTCTACTAGCATCTATATCTATTTCAAATTCTGAGATCTTAATCCCCTTATATTGCGCAATACTAACAACATCAAATGCTGTGCATCCACCCATTCCAGAAATTAATAATTCGGTTGGTCTGGCTCCATTATTTGATCCTCCGCTTTCAATTGGACCATCCATACTTATCTTATTACCACTTTCTGTATTTGCAATAAAATGAACGCCATCTTGCCATTCAATTTTCGTTTTCAATTGTCACTCCTCTATTTATATTTGTATCATCATAGCTTGACCAAGCACTCCAAGAACCAACATATATTCTAGAATACTTGATGCCGCAGTGTTCCATTGCTAGTAAATTGTGACATGCGGTCACCCCTGAACCACACATATTAACAATACTTTTGGACGTGTCTTTTGTTAAATCATTAAAAATTTCTTTTAACTCGGATACTTTTTTAAATTGACCATTTTTTTCTAAATTGTTTTTAAATGGAAGATTAATCGCGCCAGGTATGTGTCCCGCTTTATTATCAATAGGTTCTATTTTGCCTTCAAATCGGTCTTTATCTCTCGCGTCTACAAGATGAATATCTTTTTTTTCTAGTAAAATTTTTAACTCTTCAGTTTCTACTATATAGTTATTATTATAAGAATATTCTATATTTTCTTGTTTAACTTTAAGTGGTATTTCGCTATCAATTTCAAGCTTACTCGCTAACCATGACTGAAATCCACCATCTAATACAGCACAATTTTCAATACCAACTAATTTCAACATCCACCACATTCTGGAGCACATTGAGCTATTTTCATCATCATAGACAACTATTTGTGAATTGGAATTAACTCCGAAAGAATTCAAAATAGAAGAGAATTTTAATATGCTCGGAAGCGGATGTCTTCCTGAATGCTTAGTAATATTCGATGACAAATCTGATTCTAAATTTATATAATGAGCGTTTTTAATATGTGATTCTAAATA
>MDTG01316667.1_pt1 | contig 11569 bp, 10 predicted proteins | sample 811421 | NCBI WGS metagenome assembly MDTG01 (sample SAMN05326645, study PRJNA326480) | marine metagenome | isolation source: seawater | place: Pacific Ocean: South East | collected 2011
ACTCGGAAGATATGGATGTTTCTGGTATTATACAAATGTCTGGAAGATTAGATCTTTCAGAGGAAGAAATTAGAGCTTATGATGCTCCTTATCCATCCGGAAGATACAAAGCAGGTGCTCATATTTTTCCATATTTAATTCCAACTCAACTTCAGGAAAATGAAAATTATTGGGCAAATGTATTTGAAAAATGGGACAAGCCTTTTTTGGTAGCATTTGGAAGCGAAGAAAGAATTACTATGAGATTTAAAGAAGATTTTATGACTCGAATACCTAATCCTACAGAATTGACTTTAGAGGGCGTGGGACATTTTTGTCAGGAAGAAGCTGGACCTGAACTTGCAACTTTAATTAATGATTTTATTTCTGGCAGACTATAAGTTTTAAAGGTAAACATAGTAAAGGTTGCATGTAATCAAAATAATTTGAATATGAGTACTTGTAAAAAATGAGAATGCTAAAACGATTAATTTCAAAAGGTATTAATGCTTTTGGGTATGACCTAAAAAAAATTCAATTGGATGAACTATATAATATTGCAGTTGAACTAGATTCAGATGAAGTTGAAATTATTAGATTTGTTTTAGAAAATAACTATACAATGACTTCTGTTCCACGTTTAGTTAATACTCTTAAATCTTGTAAATATGTTGTAGAGAATCAAATTCCAGGTGACTTTGTAGAGTGTGGTGTTTGGCGTGGAGGAAATGGAATTCTCGCAAAGAAAATATTTGATAAATTGGGCTCTGATAAAAAAATTTGGATGTTTGATACATTTAATGGAATGACAGCACCTTCAGAGTTTGATGTAAAAAATAGTACTAAAGTTCACGCAAAAATTAAATATCAGGAAACACTCACTAAAACTCATTCAGAGTGGTGTTATGCATCAATAGATGATGTAAAAAATAATTTTAAAGATTCATCAATAAATTTAGAGTTAATAAAATTTATCAAAGGGGATGTGAGCAAAACACTTTTGGAAAGAGATAATCTTCCAAATAAGATAGCTGTTTTGAGACTAGATACTGATTGGTATGCATCAACTAAAACAGAATTGGAGGTTTTGTATCCTTTGCTTCAAACAGCTGGAGTATTAATAATTGATGATTACGGTCATTGGGAAGGAGCCAGAAAGGCTGTAGATGAATATTTTAAAGTTCAGAAAAACAAACCTTTATTTAACGTAATTGATTATACAGGCAGATCAGCTTTAAAATTGTAACAATTCATCATTCAATTATTTATTTTATATGAGAAAAGCAATTAATTTAAAAATTGAATAACTATAGAGAAAAAATTTGAAATATCGTCCAGAAATTGATGGCCTTAGAGGCCTTGCAATAATCCCGGTAGTACTTTTCCACACAAATTTTAAATTCTTTGATGGAGGGTATATCGGTGTAGATATTTTCTTTGTTATTAGTGGCTATCTTATAACAATGATATTAATTGACGATGTAAGAAAAAAAGAATTTTCGTTAACTAATTTTTATGAGCGCAGAGCCAGAAGAATATTGCCAGCGCTCTATTTAGTTGTTTTTAGTTCTCTTATAATTTCTTACTTTGTATTAGTTCCAGAACATTTGGTTTCTTTTTCAAAAAGTGCTGCCTCAGTTCCTTTATTTATTTCAAATTTTTTTTTCTGGTCTGAAAGAGGCTATTTTAATAATGCTGCAGAGTTAAAACCTCTTATTCATACTTGGAGTTTGGCTGTGGAAGAGCAATTTTATATTATTTTTCCAATATTTATATCTCTCCTATATCTAAGCAGAACAAAAACCCTAATCTCATTAATAACTGTCGTCTTTTTATTGTCCTTATTTGCTTCATTTTATGTAACAACAATACATTTTAGTACAGCATTTTTCCTACCTTTTACAAGAGCATGGGAAATATTAATTGGTTGTTTTGTAGCATTTCACTTAAGTCAAAATAGGAGACAAACTGATGCAGAATACAAAATTAATTCAGAATTGATTTCTATAATTGGATTAATCTTAATAGTTTATTCTTACATAACTTTTGATAAGTCAACACTCTTTCCTTATATCTCAGCTTTATTGCCAACAATAGGTACTGCTATGATTATATTTGGAACAGAAAAAAGTATTTATATAAAAGGTTTACTTAGTAATAAATTTTTGGTTTATATTGGCTTACTTGGTTATTCTCTGTATTTGATCCATCAGCCTGTTTTTGTTTTTGCTAGACATCTTTACATATTTGAAGGTAATGAGATATTATTAGTATTTATTTCTTTAATCTTAGCCTATTTTTCATACAAAATTGTAGAGACACCTTTTAGAAAAAAAGATTTTTATTCAAGTAAATTTATATGGCTTAGTTCACTGGCTGGGGCATTAATTATTTTTACAATAAGTTTCTATTTTATCTTTTCAAAAGGAATACCAGAAAGATTTGACGAAAAAGATCAAGGAGTACTATTGCAACTAGCTGAATATCAAGGATATAATCAAAAATCATTTGATAAATTAAAATTTAAAAAATTTGATAAAACTGCTGAAAAGAAAATTGTATTAATTGGAGGGAGTCATGCTAAAGATTTTTTAAATATAGCATTAGAGAGCAAGCTATTTGAAAACTATTCCTTTTCAACACGACAAATAAATTCAGAATGTGGGAATTTATACTTAGAAGATTATAAAGTTATTGAAAAATTTATTCCAGAAAGAAGAAAAGCAAGGTGTGATATATTAGGTAGATACGAAGGAAATAAATTTATTAATATTTTAGAGGAGTCAGATGAAATTTGGCTAGTAAGTTCTTGGAAAGATTGGAATATAGATTTTCTTCCTAAGTCATTAGAAAATCTGAGTAATGATTTTAAAAAAACAGTTAGAATTGTAGGACTCAAAAATTTTGGATACATGTCTTCAAGAAAAGCATTAAATATCGATTCAACTATACGTTCTGATTATGTTCAGTCTGTCTCTGAAAATGCTAGCGCAATAGAACAAAGAATGAATGAGGTTCTAAAAGATTATAAGTTTTATTATCCAGTAATGGATCTAATGTGCGGCGGAGATCGTAACATGTGTCGTATATATAATAAAGATGGATTATTGATATCAACTGATGGATCTCATTTAACTAAAGAAGGTGCAATAGAAATGGGAATAATATTAAGACCTATGTTAGAAGTTTTTTCTTCAGATAAATGATGTATACTTAAATTATATGAGTTCAGAAATACTTATTATTATTGTTCAGATGGTTGCTGCATTTGGTGTGGTAATTTCTGTTATATATCTTGGAATTCAAATACATCAACAGAACGAAATAACCAAAGCACAATTTGGCCACTCGCTTACTCAAAGAATGTACGAAAGGTATTTTAATACTGCCAAAGATAGAGAATTTAGTGAATTCCTGGCAAAAGATTGGGCTAAAGATGACTTGGATGATGCTGATAAATGGCGAGTTGCAATTTTTGTTAATACAGTTCTTGTAGATATTTTTGATACATACGAAAAAGTTCAAAAGGGATTTGTTGATGAATCACATCTTAAAATGAGAATGCACATGCTAAAACTTGGAACTATGAAAGCTCCTATAGCAAGAACATCATGGAATTATTGGAAAGGTATAAGACCTAAAGAGTTTATTGAGTGGTTTGAAGAAGAGATATACGGAGATGAAGATGCCTTTAAAGAAGGGTATCAAGAAGAAGTAATACCAAACGTTAGAAGAAAATAGACGTTTTTATGGCATTTTTAGGATTTATGTCATATAAGCGTTCCGATGAAAAGAAAATCAATTATAGATATCAAGCAACAAAAAGGTAAAGATCCAATTGTTTGTTTAACAGCATACACAGCTCCAATTGCGAGAGCAGTAGATAAATATGTTGATCTTTTACTTGTAGGCGATTCTCTTGGGATGGTACTTTATGACTACGAGAATACATTACCAGTTACCCTTGATCAAATGATAGAGCACTCAAAATCTGTTGTAGGAGCCTCAGAAAATGCCTGTGTTATAGTTGACATGCCTTTTGGAACATATGAAGAGTCTGTAAATTTAGCTTTTAATAATGCTGCTAGAGTAATGAAGGAAACTCACTGTGACGGCATCAAATTAGAAGGAGGTCAAAATATGTTTGATACAGTAAAGTATTTAACTGAGAGATCAATTCCAGTAATGGGTCATATAGGATTGCAGCCTCAAAGTGTAGTAATAGATGGAGGCTATAAAATTAAAGGTAAAAATAAATTTGATTGGAAGAAGTATATTGATGATGCTAAAGCCCTAGAAGAAGCTGGAGCTTTCTCAATGGTTTTGGAGGGGATGGCAGAGCCACTCGCTAATGAAATTACATCACAAGTCGATATTCCTACTATTGGAATAGGGGCTTCAGTTAACTGTGATGGTCAAATATTGGTAACAGAAGATATGATTGGACTTACAAATATTACTCCGAAATTTGTAAAGGAATATATTAATGTTGGGAAATTGATTGAAGAAGCTGCAAACTCATACAGTAATGAAGTTAGAAGCAAACATTTTCCTAATAAAAATCATACCTACGCCATGAATCCAACAATTGTTAAGTTAGATAAAAAATAATGTCAGATATATTAAGACAGGTTGATGAGGATTTAAGAAAAGATAAGTTATTACGTATCTGGAGATCTTATAGAATCTTTATAGTCGGATTTATACTTATAATAATAGTTTCATTAGCTGGTTATCAATATTATTTATCAAATGAGCAGTCGAAAAATGAAGCTGTGGTTGAAAAATATGTAAATGCTTTAAATGAAAATAATACAAGTAAGTCTATAAATCAATTGATAGAACTAGATGAAAGTAGCAATGCTTTTATAAAAGGGCTAGCGAAACTTAAGAGAGCAGAATTACATTTTATCAATAACGAAGAAGAAATTGCTCTTGAGCTTTTTGAGGCAACTGCAAACGATAGATCATTAAATAGAATCATAAGAGATTTAGCTCAATATAAACTTTTAATGGTTCAGTTAGATACAATAGATAAAGAAACGTATTTAAAAATCATTGATCAGCAAAATATAAATGAAAATAAGTTCTATCATCATCTTCAAGAACTAAAGGCTATAAAATTACTGTTAGAGGGAGATAGAAATGGCAGTTTAAGGATATTTGAGTTAATTCTTTCCAGCGATGAATCACCTATTGATATAAAAACAAGATCTGAAAAATTTATAAAAATATTAAAATGATAATAATTAGCAAAAAGATCATTGTTCTTTTGATGTTCATTTTACTTAGTTGTTCAGAAAAGCAAATTGAATTAGAAGATCAAAGTCAAAGATTTTCAGTTTTAAAATATGACTCTGAAATTTCAGAGACACTCACATTAGAAACATCAGAAATACAATTAAATCCACCTAAAGAATTTTACTATTGGTCAAAGGATTTTCAAAATCCTCAAAATAATTTAGGACATATAAAAAGTAGATCTACTTTTGATAAAAAAAAGAAGATTGTTTCTGGAGACAAAGAACCTTTAAATTTAATTCAACCAGTCTTCTTTGAAGACAATTTATGTTATTTGACAAATAAAGGTTTTATCGAATGCTTGAATACAAAAACAAAAAAAAGAAAATTTAAAATTGATATTAAAAATGAAAATAATAAAAAATATGAGGTTATAAGAGGAGGATTATCATATTTTAATGGTTATCTGATATTTGTTGATGGATACGGAAAATTAATATCAATTAATGTGGATTCAGGAGAGATCAAATGGCAAAAATCAATACAGTTTCCTATTTTATCGTCTCCTTTGATTTATAGAGATTTTGTTTATTTTATTTCAGCCGATAACCGCATATTTGCTATAGAATTTGATACAGGAGAACTTATATGGACTTATCAAACTATAGTAGAGTCCAAAAAAAGCATCTATACGCCCAGTCCAGTTGCATTTGAAAATGTTATAATAGTTCCTTTTAGCAATGGAGAACTTATAGCTTTTAAATATGATGATGGCACTCCATTATGGTCAGATTTGGCTTCGAAAGTTTCTATTGTAAGCAATTTTGACATTAAAGATATAAGTGCTAATCCAGTTATTTCATCAAACAATTTATATTCTTTAAGTATAAATGGAAAACTATTATCAATTAATCTTGTAAATGGAAAAAGGGATTGGGTCGTAGATATATCAGGTAAAAATGCACCAATTATCTCTGGAAATCAGATCTATATTTTGGATAATGATGCAAGGTTAATATGCTTAAATAAAAAATCAGGAGAAATATATTGGATAAAACAATTAGAAAAATTTAAAGGTAAAGAAAGCGCTAAAAATCTAAACCTTTGGTTAGGACCTTATGCTCTAAATGAACAACTATATTTAATTTCATATTTTGGAGAATTAATAAAGATTAACCCTAAAACTGGAGAAGTTGTCGATTCATCAAATCTTGGGATAAAAGGGATAATGGTTGATCCACTTATTTTAGAGCAACATATCTATATGATGGATATTAACTCCAATTTATATGAATTTAGATAATCAAAAAATTAATTTTGTAATTATTGGTAAACCTAATTCAGGAAAATCAACTTTATTTAATCGGTTATTGCAGAAAGAAATTTCTCCAGCTGGAAAAACATATGGTTTAACAAAAGAATTATTTGTTCAAAAATTTACTTTTAATAAAGTTGATTTTATTATTCATGATACGCCTGGACTTAGAAGAAAAAGTAAAATTTCAAATAAGGATGAAGAATTAAGAAATAAAAAAGTTGTTAATTTACTTAAAAAAATTGATGTGGCCGTTCTCTTGATTGACTCAACTGAAGATATGACAAAACAAGATTTTAAGATTGCTGATATAATAATGAGAAGAAAAAAATTATTATTTTTTGTTTTTAATAAAATAGATATTTTAGACGATCAAAAAGAATTCAAAAAAAAGATTAAAACATTTTTAGATTTTAGATACAGTCAATCAAATGAAATTAATAAGATTTTTATATCAGCATTATCTGGAAAGAATATTTTTGACCTTTTAAATCAAATTATTAAGCAAAATCAATTATTATCATTTAAGATTAAAAAATCTCACTTAAACACTTTTGTTAAAAGAATTTCAAAAAGTGATAAATTACCAAGAATGAAAAAAATATCGATAAAACCTAAATATATTGTTCAAATAAACTCAGAAATTCCAAGGTTTAAAATATTTATTAATACTAAGAAAAAAGCCCCAAATCTATTTATTAGATATTTTGAAAATGAATTTAGAAAATATTTTTCTTTAAAAGGTATCCCAATTTATATGAAATTTATTAGCTCTGATAATCCTTTTACAGACTAAATATTAATTATCTTACCTGTTTCCTGATACTTTTCTGATGTAAGCTCAATTATTTTTTGAGCTACTGTTTTTACTGACAAGAGGGACAATTTATTTTCTCCAGGCATGATCTTATCTCTAAATTTTGTATTTACTCCAGTAGGGCACAGAAGATTTACTTTAATTTTAGTTTTAATATTTTCTTTAGCATAAGTGATTACAAGTTCATTTAATGCGCTCATAATTGGCTGATAAATACCCCAGTACTGAATTCCAACATTTTTATTAGATGAAACTATAACTAATCTTCCATTTTCAGAATTTTTTAAAAGATAGTGAAAAGATTTAATAAGCTTAAAATTTGATAGAAAATTTGTTTCAATTATTCTTTTAAACTCTAACTCATTAATCGAATCAACAGGAGATAAGTGATCTATTATACCTGCGCAAGAAACTATTATATCTATCTTATTATTTCTTTCTGCAATTGACTTTGCTAGATTATTTAATGCCAAGTCTTCTGTTATATCTAGAGGAACAATAGTGCATTCACAGTTATTTTTTACAATTCTATCATTTATTAATTCTAAATTTTTAACATTTCTACCCACGATATAGACATGACTTGAAATTGTTGATAATTGTATTGCAGTCTCAGATCCAATTCCTGACGAGGCTCCAGTTACCAGGCTTATTGGTTTTTTCAATTTATGCTCCTAGTTCTTTAATTTGTTCAATTCTTTTAGGTATTGTGTTCATAAATTCATCACCATATTTTACAAAGTCATAAAAAGAACCATTCTTGAGATAATCTGGCCAAATTCGTGAATCAATGCTTGAATTTATAAATGAAAATAACAACACGATTATAATGTATCCTCTTAATAAGCCAAATAAACCTCCTAGGGTCAAGTCAATAAATCCTGATCTCTTAGGTTGAATAATTGCTATTGTAACTCTGTTTATTGAAGATAGTAAAATATAAGAAACTAAAAGTGTCACAAAAAATATAGAAACATCAGCTAATGTCTGATTTGAAATATATTGATCAAAAATAGGCCTTAGGTAAAAAAAAATATTTTTTATAATATAAATAATGATGATCCATTTTAATAAATTAAAAAAACTTTTTATCAATCCATTTTTTATTGCGAAAAATATTGATATTAAACAAATGATAATGAAAAAAATATCAAATATGTTTAAAAAATCTGAAATATCAATTCTATCCATTGTATATTAAAATTTTCTAAAATTTAAAAGAATAGGAAGTAAAGTTAAACTTCCTACTAAAGCAATAAACATTGCAAGTGCAGTAAAAATGCCAAAATAAATTGTAGGATAAAAATTAGAAAAAACTAAAATGGAAAACCCAATTATAATTGTTAATGAAGTATTTTGGATTGCTCTGCCAACAGAGTTTTGACATAATTTAATTGTTTTTATGTGATCATTAGTTTCTTTAAAGTATTCTTGATACCGATAAACATAGTGAATACAATTATCTACTGCTATGCCAATAGTAATGGCCGCAATGGTTATAGTCATTAAATCAAGAGGAATTCCAAGCAACCCCATGATTCCAAGTATAGCAAAGCAAGCAATAATATTTGGCGCTATAGTTATGGCTGCAGTTTTTAATGATCTAAAAAGAATTAGAAGCATTAGAAATATCCCTGACATTACAATTGCTAGGGATTTTATTTGAGAGTCAAATAAGCTTTGTAGCATATTGTTATAAAGTATTAATATTCCAGAAACTGATATGTTAGAATTTTCATAGTTTTCTATAAGGTGATCATTTAATTGATTGATAAATTGATTTCTTCTTAAATTTTCGTGTGTATCAATAATTCGCATAGTAATCCTTGCCTGATTATGATCAATTGAAACATATGGACTTAAAATTTGCTCTTTAAGGTTTTCAGGTAGTTTTTTATAGAGAACAGCAAGTTCCAATGTATCAAATTCCTTACCTTCATTGAGTTTTTCTGCCGCACGAATTAATGAGGCGAGTGAAAGAACTTTGCCAGAATATTCATATTTTTCTAAATGATCATGAATACTCTTAATCGTATTCAATTTTTCTTTATTGAACCAATAGTCTGCAGGATCATACTCGATCCCAAAATCGAGAAAATCATCCTCGTTTTCCTCAATTACAGCATCTTCAAATTGGATAATTATATCTAAAGGTGTCGTGCCTCCTAATTTTTCGTCAATAAGTTTCATTCCTTTATAAATTTCTGTATCTTGTTTAAAATAGTCCACAAAGCTATTTTCAACTTTCAAAGTTGTAGTTCCATAAATTCCTATAGATAAAATGAAAATAAATAGAATAATTGTAGCTTTAGAAAACTTTGAAGTAGCTATAAGGAATATATTTTTATTACTGTAATTTTCATTATATTTTAGTCTTTCAAGATTTAATTTTGATATTATAGCAGGTAAAAAAGTAAAACTTGTTAAGTATGTTATTGTTAAGCCCACACACATCATTAGACCAAAATCCATTACAGGTTTAATTTCACTTGTGTAAAGCGTAGCAAAAGCAAAAATTGTTGTTAATGCAGAGAATAAACATGGTTTATACATTTTTTCTAAACATCTCATTAGTATCTCTGTATTTTTTAAATCAGGATAATCATTTAAGAATTGTCTATATCTAATAACTATATGAACAGTCATTGATAGTGATAATATCATCATAAGCATTATGAAATTTGACGATATGACTGTTGCTTTCCAATTTAGAAAAGATACCGCGCCAATCATAACAATCAAGCAATAAGTGCAGTTTAAAATTGAAACAAGCATCCATGTAAAGTTTCTAAAGATAAGATAAAGAACAATTAATATGAAGATTAGTGCTCCAAGACCAAAAATAAGAATATCATTTTTTACAAAGCTGATAGTATCATCAGCAATCATGGCAACGCCCCCTAAATGCATTTTTAAATTTGGTGTTTTGTAATTATTTATAATACTTCTTATTTCAATAATGTTTTGATGACGTTCTAAATCAACCTTCTTTTTAATTGTTTGATATTCATTTTCTAAAATTAATTTTCTCTCATTATCAGAAGAATTAAGTAATGATTTCTTCTGAAGATCATACCTCTCATTTATTAAAGCTTCATAATCATTATTTTTTTTAAAATTAACGATAATACCCGTGGTAGTGCCATCTTCACTTAAAATTAGATTCTTAAATATAGGACTTTCTAGAATTTCTTTTTCTGCTTCTTGTAAATTTACACCTGGGGAGTCTATAGTAAGAATCTCATTAACTAAATCAGATAGGCTTTGATTATTTATTGAAAGAAGTGGTACATCAAGAATAGATTGAACAGAGTCTACCCATTCTAAATTTTTAATTTCAGATGTTATCTTTTTAATAAAATTAATATTATATTTTTTTATTATTTTATCTTTACTTGTTAAGGTTAAAATTAAAAAGTCTTTTGAAGAATATATCTTAACTATTTCTCTATATTTTTTCAGATCTTCATCATCTTCAAGTATGAGCGTATCCGATGAAGCATCTAATTGAAAATTTCTTGAATTTAATGAAAAGAAAATAAAAATGCTCAGTAGTATTAGTAAGAATACATTTAGATATTTAGTAAATAGTTTTGAATATAAATCTTGCATCATTCATGCAATATATCTTCTTTGATATCGATTGCCTAGATTAGTTAGCATTTCATAAGGAATAGTTTTTATAAGTTTTGATAAATAATCAATGCTATTGTTTGAATTAATAAGTTCTATATAGTCATTTTTTGATATCTTATTTTTTTTGAATTTTGTTAAATCTACTGTAATTAAATCCATAGAGATTCTTCCAACTATTTTTACTTTTCTATTTTTGTAGTATAATTCAGTCCTGTTAGAAAATAGTCTATTAAATCCATCTGCATATCCAATTGGAATAGTTCCTATTATCATTCTTTTTTTGGCTTTATAAGTAGATCCATAACCGACAGCATCTCCCTTTTTTATTATTCTTATTTGGATTATTCTAGCTTTAAGCGAAATGACATTTTTATAAGTATTATGTTTTTCTTGGCTACAATTGCCCCCATACAGCGAGATACCGGGCCTAACTAAATCAAAGTGAAATTTTTTCCCTAGCAATATTCCAGCTGAATTTGATAGACTTAATTTTGTATTTGGAAAATATTTAGAAATTGTTTCAAATTTTTTTAGTTGGATAACATTTTTAAAGCTTTTTGTATTATCCGCACATGCTAAAT
>MDTG01398813.1_pt1 | contig 11569 bp, 5 predicted proteins | sample 811421 | NCBI WGS metagenome assembly MDTG01 (sample SAMN05326645, study PRJNA326480) | marine metagenome | isolation source: seawater | place: Pacific Ocean: South East | collected 2011
AGCCATGATAATCAACCATTCCTGTAGGTTCAATTGTATTCTACTTTCGCATAATTAGTCTCAAAATTGGCATCAAATTACATGACGAGACGACGCCATATTGATATGTTTATTCGATTAGACAAGTATATCACCGGAGGTTAGGGTATGAGGAGATCTGCACTATTCGTTCTTTTTCTCTTCATGTCCATGTCCATGACTCCTCTCGTATCGGCTGCAACCACAGAAACCCAGTTTGCTGATGGTACTACAACGTTTACTCACAGTTTCACCAGCGCAACCGGCGGAGATGCGCAAACACCCGGAATTACCTTGCCATATGGTGCAGCTGTAACTCAAGCAACGTTCTCCGTGGAAGGGACTGCACAGAATACTCAATGGGAAAATCGTACAACAGACAGTGAATTTGGGGGAGCTGGTACTACCTCAACATCATTCACGGGAACATATTTCTCAAGTTGGTACAGAAATGGTCTGAGTGTTGAAAATGATGAAATGACACTTAGGACTCAAGAAACTACAGCCACAAATAACCTTGCTGCTTCGAGAGACTGGGACAGTAGTTCTTCCTCTTTTCACAATACCACTGGTAGGTTTGGAGCAAATGGGGACCAGGGATATATTAGTCCAACAATCAGTACTAACTCGATTACAGTTCCTACTAGTATGAATTGGAATTATCCTGGTGCTTTAGTGAAGGTTGGTGATACGCTCTTTACAAGTAACTATCAGTCCAGTTCAATATATCAAACCCCTGCAATTAATTCATACAACTCATCATCATCAACAGTAAATAATCAGGTAACTAAACAATACAATAGTTGCAATAGTCAGGCTCTGTATACGCTGTATGATTTAGCAGCAGATGGAAATGATACTGTTTGGGCAGTCTCATACAATTATCGAAGGATTACAAAATGGACCGTAACCGATTCTACTTGGAGTTGCGTTGGCGATTGGACCATGTCTAGTTCTTCTTCATATCCTGTTGGGATTGCAGTTGACTCCGAGAGCGACAATCTGAAAGTATTGGTTCGATCGAGTTCGGGTTCCATAACCTACAATCTTTGGAACGTTTCACGTTCAAATCCTACCACAGCTTCATCAATCACATATTTGGGAACTAGCACCACCCTTTCAGGAACAATTTCAGGACTTGCTGTAAGCTATCCCCGGATATTAGTAAATTCCTACCGTAGTTCCTCTTCGTCTCACTTCGTATTGCACAGTTCTGGGGCATGGGTTGATTTTCAGGGTACAATTACTCTGAACGGTAAGGGGCATTACGGACTTGCCGATAATGGAGAAGGAGAAGTTCTCTATTCTTGTTTTTACACAGCAATCAGTAGTTATTGCCCGTCCACAACTTCTAGAACCATTTTTGCATCTGGAACTGGATCTACATTTGAACACCGTGCTTATTCTCAATCGAATAGTATTGCTATTGGTTCAACCACAAATCTTGGTTCCTCCATTACTTCAATAACACTCAGTGGATTAATCACATTCGAACCAATAGGTACCTCTGTTGAAGTTGAGGTCAGTGTAGATGGTGGGAATACATGGAAAGCAGCGAGTCTAAATAATCAGATAACATTCGTAACCGGGGGCAGTCAAGTAAAGTGGCGCGCCTATCTTAACGGGACAAATAATAGCGTTTCTCCGGTCGTAGACAGGGTACAACTGACATATGTGTCTAGTTACTCTTCCAGCGGATATATTCGAGGTTACAAGTACCTAGGAACAACTGGCACTTCTCCAGTAGCTGCCAAAGTCTGGTGGAACTCGACGACACCTGGAGGATCATACTTCAACATGTATTTCCAATTGGGTTCCCAATATACTGTTCAAAATCCTGGGCAAACAATTTCATTGTCAGGAAGTAGTTCTTACATCTATTTCTACATCTATTTCTATTCCGGGTCAAGTGGCAGTTATACCCCAACATTGGAAGATTTCAACATCCAAATCTTTAGTCAAGCCCCTCAAAATGTCAAAATGGATATTGGGGATGACGGAAGTAATGAGTGGCAAGTTCAAGGAACACTTCTAGGAATTACAGATGTTAGTAACAACAATATTCTGAATGCGATTAATTCACAAATTCCAGGTACGGGTGTTGGAACAGTAACCATTCCAATTACTCTTTCATCTACAGCACCTGGGCTGGTTAAAATCAACTCTTTCCGACTTACATACACCATGCAAACAGTCAATCTTGACATTATTTGGGATGAAGGGATGGTGCTTCATGAGCGAAGTCAACCTTATGAGGTTGTTACTAGGCACGTCATCGGAGAGGGGTCGACCGGAATTTCTGGAGCAACATTGGATTTCGTTGCCTCTCCTAATTCAGATTCCCCATCGTTGACATGGTCAGAAACAGGGACTTTGATGGATGATGATCCGGCTGATTGGATTATTCCAATTCAACCAGGACAAGAAGGTGGAACCTACACGACGAATAATAATGGGATTTTTGAAATTCATTGGAGATTCAGGGTAACAAGTGAATTCCCAGAACAAAATAATGTTGGATTCAGAGTTACTTGCACTGATAACCAAGGTTCTACTCCTGCAATGTTATCGGAAACAGCCAATACAGGAATTAAGGTAAATCAATCATATGGCCTTGGATGGTTGGGTGTTCGCGATGCAGAGGGATTGGTCACCAGCCAAAATCTAACAAATGGTGCTTGGATATCAGCAGGAGAAACTATCTTTTTCCAGGGGCAAATGTGGTTTTCAGAAACTGAAGATACACCATTGAATTCAGTCTTCGACGTTCAAGTTGCACAAAAAGGGGAACAGGGGGACTTTGTTCAATCATCATGGAAAGACCAAAATAACCCTGATGGGTCTTTCTTTATCAGTCTAACAGTACCAGAAATTGACATACCAGATGGTATCACCTACGAGGTTCAAACTTACAATGAAAGAGACTCGACACTAGTAATACCGCCTGGTCCCGATTCTCAAAGAACGTTCTACATAGATGCTACCTCACCAGAAATTACTCACAACACTCCAAAACAAGATGACTACGTCGCTGCAAGATATGACCAATCGATTGTAATTGATGTAGAAGATGCTGTGGGAGACCCAACTGAGTTAACTCTGCACTATTGGGTTGAAGCCGATCACGACGTCAATAGAAATGGAATTGCAGATTTAGATGAATATGTAAATCAAAGTATGATAAATACAACCTCTGCAGATAGTAAGAGATTCTTCACAACAATCGATGATAGTCGAAATCCGAATCTAGCTTCCGTCTCCTATTATGTCACCGGAAATGACCCTGCTGGAAATCTTCTGGAATCAGGAGAAGGCCCGGGCTTTTCATCTGACCTTGCAACATATCGAACCAGAAAAGATATGGAGTCAGTATTCACAGGTCTTCATTGGTCAGGCCATAACGACGGAGAAGCTATTTATGCGGGTACTGAACAAACAATTACTGCAGGATTGGTTGATGCAAACGGAATTATCGATTTTGAAATTATTAGTCTAATATTCGACTTCGAGGGCCCGGATCCAATCAGAGATAAGCAATCAATCTCATTCTCGGGTAGAAACAATACCTTCTGGAGTGATTCAGAATATATTGAAATTTTACCGAATAGTGAAACAACAACAATTAGTAATGATACTGGACTTCCTTGGATACTGATTGATTTTAATTTCAAAGTGTCATGGGACTGGCCTGATGAGGAAATCAGTGATTTGGCATTTGAATACAAACAACTTGGGGCGAGTATGCGAAGAATTGAGTTCGATGATCGTACATTCCATGTCGAAAACGACCTAGTTTTAGACCCAACCAGTTACACAATTACAGATGTAATGTATCCACGAGTCGGTCCGATAGATAGCTCCACATCAATAAGAGCGGATGACAGAATTCAGTGGACAGGTCGAGTTGTTTATGAGAACTCTCAAACACCACCACCAAATAATGTTGGAATCATAGTAGAGGTGTTTGATGGTGTTCAAATGTGGTCCGACGGTAGTTTAACAGAAAACGGAGAATATATGGTCGAAGTTCCTCTAAGTGCTGCACCTACTCTTGCTTCCGCTGAAACAAGGACCTTCTTGACCGGAATTACAGGAATTCCCGGCAGAGGAGAAGATATGACAAGAGATTCAGTCTCAACAACATTGCAACTCAGTGTTGATCATACTCCACCCAGAGTCATTCATCGTATTCTTCCAGTCGATATTATTGATATTGGAATTCAGGAAGATCTTACCGAAGTCTCAGTTGCTTTCTTAGGAACAGAAGAATGTGTAAATGACCCTTCTGACCAACGGTGCTCTGACTTAGCACAATCTCCTCAGCAAGTTCATTGGGTTATGAGAGACGGAACCACGACTATCGCTGCTGGATACTCTGCACTTTCAATGGAACTACAAGATGACCTAATTCTTTGGACTGGTTCAGTAGATCTCACCAGTGAAGGATTAGTAACACCACGAAGCGGATATATCGTCGGTTTCTATGTAACTGGAGAAGATGCTGCTGGTAACACATTCCCTCAAACGAGCAATAGTGAAAGCGACCCAGTAAGGGAACCTAGTTACCTTGACAACGATTTAGATTTAGCATGGGTAACATTAGGTGCCGATAAGAGTCCTGAATTGAGGGCCGTTCAAATCAATATTGATCAAGATAGAGTGAGTGTAGGTACCGATGTTGAACTCAGATTTTACCTATCCAACTTAGGTGGTCCATTGAATGCATCGTTCGATGTCTCATTCTATGCAGGGGATTCAACCGAGCCATTCAATACTCAAAGAATCGATAAAATCGAAGAAGGGGACACGATTTATATCGATGCTATCTGGGATGCCGAGGAAGGCGTGGAAAGAATCCGCGTCGTTGTAGATGCAAGCAATGAAATCAATGAAATTGATGAACAAGATAATGCAATATCTGTTGGAATTGATGTTGCATATGGATGGGGGCTGGGTTGGATTGAGCAAGCAAGACAGAATCCTCTGACAATTCTACTTATTCTCATTGCAATGATTGTGGTACCTACTGTCACTTATGTTAGTATTCGTCAAATGAACAAAGATGCAATGGAAGATGAATTTGCAAATTTGTTGTTTGAAGATGATGAATACGAAGATGACGATGAATACGAAGATAGTGATGAATACGAAGATGATGAGGGATGGGAATAAGCCCCATAGATTCAATAATATCGTGATTTCGTTTGGGACGAATGAATATGTCTGATTGGGACTTGCTACATCCAAATGTCAGTCAAATTGTGAAAAAAAAAGGATGGGAGCCCACTCCAATACAGAAAAACTCGATTCCTGCGATCATAGATGGAAATGATGTCTTACTAGTAGCACCTACTGGTTCAGGAAAAACTGAATCCGCGGCTCTACCTCTGTTATCAAGGGCAATAGATGAAGAATGGGGAGATAGTTCAATACTTTACATCACTCCACTCCGAGCTCTCAATCGAGATATCGATCGTAGGTTACCTGAATTGTTAGAGCCCCTAAATCTGAAGGTTGCACTCAGGCACGGGGATACTCCAAATTCCGAAAGGCAACGTCAATCGAGAAAACCCCCACATCTTTGGGTTACAACTCCAGAAACTCTCCAAATAATGCTGCTAGGGTCTCGCTTGAGAGAGCATCTTGGAAATATCAAAGCAATCGTAGTAGATGAAGTCCATGATTTGGCAGCTTCAGAAAGGGGGTCTCAATTACTCTTGGCCATAGAGAGAGTGCAAGCCCTTTCCACAAAAAGAATCCAACGAATTGGACTGTCAGCTACTGTTGGAAACCCCAAGGAAGTTGCAAGATGGTTGTCAAGAGAGGCTATGATCGTTCGTGGTGATGCTCCTCGTGAAACTGAAATCAGAGTCCACGCTCCTCGTCCTTCACCAGAAGATAAGGTTCTGGCATTAGATTGGAGAACAAGTGCTGAATCGGTATCGTCTCTTCGTCATGTAACAAAGTTGGTGGAAGAAGAAAGTCCTGCACTGATATTTGTGAATAGTAGAAATTCAGCAGAAACAGTGGCTATGAGAATGAGAAGTATTGATCCGAACTTAGAGATAGGAGTACATCACGGTAGTCTAGCATCTGAAACAAGAATGGCGATGGAAAACCAATTACAGAATGGTGAATTGGATGCAATGATTTGTACTAGTAGTATGGAACTAGGGATTGACGTAGGGAGTATCAAAAGAGTTCATCAAATTGAAAGCCCTAGAGCTGTAGATAGAATGCTACAGAGAGTTGGGAGAGCAGAACACGTTCTTGGAGGAATCGGTAGAGGAGATTTAGTTGCCTGGAAGGCAGATGACATTGCAGAGGGTGCAGCAATTGCGAGGATGGCAAAAGAAAAACAGATTGAACCTATCTCTTGGCGAGAGCACCCTAGAAGCGTGGCAACAAATCAATTGGTACTATTATCACTTCAAGAGGGGTGGGTTCGATGTGATCAAGCCACAGCACTATTGAAGAAGTGTCATCTTTTTGACGCATGGATGCATGAAGATACGATGGAACTATTGCGTTTACTTGACGATAGAAGACTAGTAAGGTTGGTCGATAATATTGATGAAAGTGACCCTCTAAGGTGGCCACCCAGACTCTGGAAGAAATTAGCTGAAAAAAGCGAAGACGTCCCGTCTGAGCGGCCTTCTTTTGAAGATGCAGAAAAAATGTCTGAGGATAAAAAACAAATATTATTTCGAAAAATGAAAAAATTGGTTCCCGACGAATTAAAAAAAAATGGATGGTATGGTCCTAGTGGAAAAGCTGCAGAAGTAAGAAACAGAGGTGTTTCAATGATTCCCGATGCTGAACGCTATAGGGTCAGAGACTCAGTGAGTAGGAGAATAATTGGGACTCTCGATGAAGCATTTGTGATGGGAATTCAAGACGGAGATGAAGCAGCAAGTATGTTTGTGATGGCAGGAAGAACCTGGATGATAATAGATGCAGATCCTGAAGCAAGTGAACTAACTGTTGTCCCTACAGCAATGAAGGCTGATGCTCCATTGTGGTTTGGAGAACTTCCACCTGTTCCGGAAGGGGTTGCGAGAGAAGTTGGAAGAATGAGAATTCTTATTTCAAATGAATTCGGTGGAATAAAATTTCCCAATAAAAATCCCGCTGACCATTTGACTGGAGGATTAATTGATGTTTCATTGGATGATTATGATATTTCTCAAGATGCATTGGAAAAATTATGCTCAACAGTGATGGATCATCTTGAGGCTACTGGATTTGTACCTCACGCAGGATTTTGGACTCTTGAATACCAAGCAGATGCAATTGTTTTGAACACTTGTCAAGGAACAAAAATCAATCAAACATTGTCTGATTTTCTTCAAGCCATGGCCTCTATGATTGACGGGAATATGGGACGGACAATCGTCGATCCATACAGAATTCATTTGATGGTCCCCGGCTTAACAATCAAACATATCGAAAATTGGTTATTAGAAACAAGACCGGATACAATCGATAGCATACTACGGATGACTACTCCCAACAGTCGTGCTTTGAGATCTCGTGTGGTCGAAACTGCGAAGATAATGGGCGTAATTTCGAGAGGAATTGATCCCAGAAATGTAAATGTTAAAGGAATAATAAAAAGACACAAAAACACTCCTTTAATGATTGAAGCACTGGATAAATTATTCCATGAAAGACTGGATATTCATGGTACTGAAGACGTATTAAGGGCATTACAAGAAGGTCACATCAAACTTCAAGCAACTCCAAGTGGTCCACTGGGAATTTCAGATCGAGCTCAGAAAGACTTGCTACTGCCTAATTTCAGCGATGAAGAAATTCGAGCACAGGTAGAAGAACGATTGCTGAATGAAAGAGTTGTTCAAATTTGTATGAATTGTGAGGATGTAAGCAGGAGAAGAGTTGCAAAATTACCTGAAAGAACCGAACAATGTAACTGTGGAGGTAGGCTAAAGGCGACGTCTGTTGAAGCGATGGAAGAAAGATTGAGAGAATGGATAAATAGCGAAAATCACAAAGATAGAGATCGAATGATGAGAAACGCAGAACTAGTTGCAGATCGAGGACTAGACGCGATTCTGTGTTTAGTAGCACGAGGAGTGGGAGAGAGAACTGCAACAAAGATTCTCTCAAGAATTGAGCCAGGAAATAGAACCCGTCTACTACGCTCAATCCATGATGCAGAGATACAATATGCCAGAACAAGTAGATATTGGAAATGAAAACTATAATTTCGTCTCATAATACAGTAGCCTCCATGCTTCTAGGAGTGACCGGTCGAAATGCTGCTGGAAAGACAACAATTGTCCAATGGTTTGTTGAACACGGGTGGGACAGTTGCTCGTGTTCAGATGCCATAAGACATTGGCTGCGTGAAAATGGTCAAGAAATAAATCGGGAAAACCTAACGCAAGGTGGGAGGACACTAAGATCTCAAGGCGGTGCTGGTATTTTAGCCGAGATGCTCCTAGAAAGAATGGATTCAAATAAAAACACAATCGTTGATTCCATTCGAACCCCTCATGAGGTTCATGCGTTACGAAAGAGAGATGACTTTCTACTAATCAATGTGAATGTTCCTATAGATTTGAGATGGAGTAGAATGCAATTGAGAGCAAGGGAGGGTGATCCAATGGAGTACAAATTATTCCTAAAACAAGAAGATTCTGAAGCCGTAGCAAAAAATCCATCCGGACAAGCTCTTGTTGCTACGGCGGAACTCTCTGACATCCTGATAAATAATGAGGGGAGTTTAACGGAACTGTACGAGAACCTTGAAACACTTCTCTCTTCGATTCAAGAAGAATAACTTGTAGCACGATAGATTACTCCCGCCTCTTTCATCATTGAATGAGATCTATCAAAATCCTCTACCCATCTGTCGGGGATTTCAATATCACCAGGATATACGACCTCTACAACCCCAGCTTGAATCAATGAACGGGCGCATCGAGTACATGGTGGCCAGGTAACATATGCAGTGCAATCTTTCAGAGATATTCCGATTCGGGCAGCATGCATAATTGCATTTTCCTCTGCATGACAAATTAGAGGATATTTCAATTCACGATCTTCTAGACGTTCCATTGAATCCTCTATTCCTCTAGGGAAGCCATTGAATCCTGTGGATCGAATCTCACGATCAGAACCAACAACAACACATCCAACCTTAGTCGAAGGATCTTTACTCCAACCACTAATATGCAATGCTAAATCAATAAATCGTCGATCCCATTTCTCACTCATGCGTTCACCCAATCCCATGATAAAATAACTCGCTTATGGTTTCATGGGAATATCGTTATTTCCGATCACATCATCATCCTTCCATCTAAGAGTTGTCAAATCTTCATCACTATCCTGTCCGAATATTGACAGTATTTCACCAATTAAATGAACACTCCCAAAACCCCACACTTCTCCGGTTACTCCATCAAAAACAGAGTGTGAGGAGGATTCTTTTGCTTCTTCAATAGAAGTCATGATTGCTACATTTACGTCTGGTCTAACTTGGATTCGAGCATTAGGATATTGAAGCTTGATTTCCGAGGCTAACTCGTCACATGATACAGCATCAAGCCGGCCACCGGATGGTTCGGTAACCACAATCATTGGATTGCTCATTTCAGAAATTAATTCAATTATTGGATGAACAAACACTGACAAGTCTTTCTGATGTGTTGTCCCAATTAACAGGACGGATGGAGAAAATGAACGGCCCGCTGATTGCTCACGCTGTTTTCTTAATTTTAATTCCTCGACCATTTTTGCAATTCCACTTGGATTATGAGCACAATCAAGAAGAAATTCAACACCTTTAGGGCCAACAGTCTCCTGCATTCTTCCTGGCCAAACTGTTCGTTCCATTACTTCATGCAACGGTGGAATTAGATGATGGTCTGTTACAAAAAATACAGCACTGTGTCCCAGCATTGCATTATCCATTTCCATTGTCATGAATCCATCATAGGTACCAAACGGTATATTTTCTCCATCACCACTATTTAGCTCTCGAAACGGCTCATTTGCATTCTCAAAATTAAATAATGCCAATCGATCACCTCTCCACCAATATCCACAGCCCCAAGTGGTGGCATCTTCAATTGCCATCATAACATCGGAATTATATGGCCATCTAGCGATCATTTTCGCTCCTGGTCTTGCTATTGCTGCCTTTTCTTTAGCGATTAATTTCAATGATTCCCCTAGAATCTCCGTATGTTCTAAAGAAATCTCGGTTAAAATTGTGCAATCCGCATAACAACATCGTGTAGCATCCAAGCGCCCTCCTAATCCCGCTTCAATAACTGCTCGCTTGACATTCAATGAACGAAAACAAAGCATTGCACATAAAAATAAGGTTTCGAAATATGTGGGTTCTAAAATTGGTTTTTCTCTAGCCATTATTCGGACTGCATTCAATGCCTTATCTAATTGTTCAGGAGAAACCGGGCTACCATCGACCCGTATCCTTTCCTCAACTCTACAAAGGTGAGGGGAAGTAAACAAACCGGTTTTCGTTCCTGAGAGAGTAAGAGTATTTGCAACATAAACTGATGTTGTACCTTTTCCGTTTGTTCCAGCAACGTGAATGCATGGGAAGGCCATTTGGGGCATTCCCAAACGTGACAGCATAGAATAAGTAACTTCCAGGCCTGTCCGCATACCAATTTTCTTTCTTTCTTCTAACCATTCGCGAGGCGTGAGGACATTTTCAGTACCCGATGAGTCCGCGTCTATCCCCATCAACAGTACATATAATGAAATGTGATTTGAAGTTCCCTATAACATGGCGAAGGACGAGACACCACTTTTAGAGGTGCTCAAAGGGCAATGGACATCCATGATTGGAATGGCGGGAATGTTCACAGTCACTATTTTCCTTTCAACTCTAATTCAACCATTTTATGATCGTGATGAATTACGCGCTTTTGGAACAGCAGGATCCACCAAATTAGGATTTATTCTAGTAGAGGGAGTATTTATCCTAATCTTCACAGCAGCAATAATTTGGTTAGCGAAGAAAAATATGCAGAAATTCATTCAAATTGGTATTCTTTTTGTTCTCTGGATTGCATTGTCCTACAGCCTCGTTCCAATGGCCCATCTCGCCATTCCAACGGCAGAACTTACAACGACAACATCCGAAACACAATCTGGCGGGCAAATTATGCAGGGGTTAGGAGATACTGATTCAATAATTTTCTTCGACGGAGACAATTTGGTTTCAGTTGATGATGCAATAGGTAGTGAGGGCACCTATGCGGGAGGTTCGATAAATTGGACTGCCAATATATCACAAACTAGGAATGAATCGGTATCCATTAATCAGAACGGTGAAATGGTGTACCAGATTATGTCTTCATCAAACGATTTCGTAATATGTGATATGACACAGTGGATCAGAATTGATTCCACAAATGGAGAAGTTGTCAATCGTTTTGATGATAACTGTAATCTCGGTTTTGTTGATAATCAAGGAATCGAATGGCATATTTTTGGTCCAAGTTTAATGAAAGTTGATGAATTCAAACCTGTGGAATCAATAGATAGC
>MDTG01107441.1_pt1 | contig 11568 bp, 16 predicted proteins | sample 811421 | NCBI WGS metagenome assembly MDTG01 (sample SAMN05326645, study PRJNA326480) | marine metagenome | isolation source: seawater | place: Pacific Ocean: South East | collected 2011
AACTTGGGCTTACTGATATTTCTTTAAAGAGATTGGTCTGCTGTAGTACTTCCTGCATTTTAATTAAATGCTTGCACATACCCGGCATTTCACTTGGATTCGCAGGAGGACGATTGGTTGTTCTTTCGTATTTAGCTGGTTTTCTACCATACAGACTTTCATCGACATGGTTGTAATAAGCAAATCTCCAACGAAAATCAGGACAATTACAACGAACTACAGTTTGTGTTTTTTCAATTGAGAGTTGTTCAAATTCATATAATTGTCCATTGCTGGCAAAAAGCTGAACGATTTCTGGTAGTTCTTGAGCATCAAAATTGATATTTTTGAACAATATAATTGGAGAATATTCCTTACCTTCATTTTGTGCAATACCTTTAACAAAAAGTGTTTTCATGCCTACGTAAGGAGTCCAATGTAATTGAGTAATTACAACCGGTTGCGTAGCGTGTTGTCTGAGAGTGGTTTTAGGATAAGCATCAACCGCACTCTGATAAAGATCACTTAATGAAGATTCATATAATTTGTCCATGCAAATATGTATGAAATGACTCTAATAAATGAGGACAATTTAAATGGTAAAAATTACAGATGCAGCAATTGTTGCCATTAAAGAAAGTATGTTGCGGGCAAAATTGCCATTAGATCAATATGCTTTGCATTTATATATCGATAAAGGAAATTTGTCTTTAACCTTTATCAATGATGTAAAAAATGCTAAATTTCACAAAGAAATATGGATTCTTATTGATGACGCAGTTGAACGTCATCACCAAAATAACCCATTAGTTGTTGATTTTGTGACTAATGGGAAAAAACAAGGTTTAATTTTTTTAGAGGAAAGTCAATATGACCGTATCAATAACCGAGAAAGCATCGAAAGAAATCAAGAGAGTGATGGAGGAACAGAATCTGGAACCCGGTAAAGATGTACTTAGGGTGGCTGTTGCTGGTGGAGGTTGCAGTGGTTACAGCTATGGCTTAACATTCTGCAAAAAAGAAGAAATCGATTCGCTTAATGATGTTACTTATGAAGGAAATGGCATTGAGTGGGTAGTCGATAACAGAAGTGCCCCTTTCCTAGAAGGTACTGAAATTGATTTTCATGACGGGATCGATAAACGAGGATTTGTATTTGAGAACCCAAATGCGACTCGTGGATGTGGTTGCGGTTCAAGTTTCAACGTGTAACGAATAATATTGTTATTTTGTAAAAATTTTTCCATATATATTCCTAGAGTTTTCCCCCCAGAAAAACAGAGGAATAAGTTATGGAAAATGCAAAACAAGTAATGCCATATGTAATTGGTTGTTTATTTATTTTAATCATTCTTACAGTTTTGGCTAAACAGCTTGAAAATAGCTTTATTAGTAAACCTAATTGGATCTGGAGCGATAATTGGCGATCTGCTCAAATGCAGCCTTTGAATCAACCTCCTCAAGCACCACCTTCAGAAGAACCTAAACCTAAAGATGAAGGTAAGCAAATTGTTACCCACTCTTTTAAAGAAGCTAAAAAACTAGCTGACAAAAACAAAAAAGATATTTTAGCTGTTTTTGGTTACGATGCATGCACTTATTGTAAAAAACTTGAAAGAGAAACTTTAAGTAATGCAAAAGTTAAAGAAGCAATGAAAAAATATGTCTTTTTTGAAAGTGACGTACAAAGAGATTCAACTTATGTTCAATATAATTTAAATGGTTTTCCATCAATTCTTATTTTGGACAAAAACGGACAAGTTAAAAAATCTAAAATTGGATATATCGATGCGAACCAAATGGAAACTTTCTTAAAATGAGAATTAAGAGAGCCTGTGGCGTTTATCAGCCCATTTCCAAACAAACAGTAAAAGCATTGACAACTCCTAGTATTTTAGATGAAGTTAACGAATCAGATTGGTCAGTAACTTCTTTTGATCCAACTAGTCGAGAAGTTTGTGTGGATTTAAAAAATAAATACCATGTCATACATCTGACTTTTACTTTGCCTTCCTTTTAAAAAATAACCTTTCAATACTCTATTAAGCATGTATTGAAAGGTTATTTTTATGTCTAAAGACTGTTATTTCTATGTGCCAGAACAGGATGTTCCAGAAGCAGATCAGAAAATATCTCCATTGTGTTTAAAGTGTAAGCACAAATACCAGATCAAAACAGGGTGGTTTTGGGAAGGTTCGAATTTAGGATATGGTCCTTGGCTGTATAAATGCCATATTTGTGACTATGTCATTCACGACCCAAATCAGGAAGAGCATGAAGAAATTGAGACCACCAATTAAAACACATAGCGGAAAATATTATTTAGCATCTTGGATTATGGATCATTTTCCAGAAGATTACATGGAACTAGAATATTGCGATCTATGCTGCGGGGGTTGCAGCGTTTTTCTTAATAAAGAACCATCTCAATCAGAAATGATCAATGATAAAGATGTAGGCGTAACCAGTATTTTTAAGGCTTTAAGAGATGAGCCAAAAGATTTTATTGGAAGAATGAAACGGATTAAATACAACGAATCTACGTTTCAAAAAGTCCTCAAGAAAAATCAAGAAAATGATTTTGAGGATTATTACGAACTGGCTTTAAATGAATTTGTTTTAAGACGTATGAGTCGAAATGGTCTGAAAAAATCGTTTGCATGGACAAATCGCATTAGAGGAGGAAAACCCGGAGATGTTAACGCTTGGGAAACAATGGTGGATCAATTGGATTCCTTAGCAGAAAGATTGCAGGGTGTAACCATTCTGAATGAAGATTTTAATTCTTTAGTACCGGTTTGGGATGAAAAAAATGTGTTTATGTTTGTTGACCCTCCAAATTTACCAGAAGCTACCGATGGTACGGTAAATGAAGAGGATAATGAAATGGCCGTAGAAGATCATATTAAATTTTTGAATACCGTCAAAAATGCAAACGCCAAGGTCATGATTTGTGGATATGATTGCATTTTGTATTCAAAATATCTGCCTGATTGGCAAATTCATAAGAAAAAGGTCGTAAAACAAAATTCCAGTAAGAAAAAACAATATGCATTATGGGTAAATTATTGAAAATGATCTCTCTAAGTCCTAAATAGTTTATGGACTTTAAAGCTTGGGTGACACCCTTTATTAAAGAAATGTTTGTTCCGGGAACATATGCGACACAACAAAAAGATCTTACAAATGTTGGTATGGGCGTAAGATCTAAATATATTGGTCCCGACGAAACAGGTGAAAAACAGCAAAACAATAAGCCAACAGATGTTGCTGATTTTGGAATAGATAATGATAAAGAGCGTGAAGAACAGAAAAAATTACGCAAGCTAAAAAGATTAAAAAGTTTCCTTAAACAACAGGGGAGAGACAATGGCTTATCCTAAACATCCAATTATTACTTTTCGTTTGAAACTTGACCGTCGAATGACAGAAGATGTCGGTCCTGTTACAAACCCAAACAACACTGCTGTATTACACCCAGATCGTCATGACAACGATCAAGATCGTGGTTACACAAATGAAGTACAGCATAACGCACAAAGATCAACTTTTATTCCCGGATTTTTGGCTGGAGAGAATATCGTGAAAAACGATAACGACACCTTTACAGCATATGGGCAAAAGGCTAAGTATCTTTTAGATACCTATACTACAGGTGCAAATCCAATTCTTGAAGTCGTAACTAATACTTCAGAATCAGAATCTGCGTAACGGGAGGGTTTATGTCTCTTTCGTTTTTGGAACTTCAATGCCTGATGGAGGACAATTATGATCCTCCATCAGGTACTTTGATGGGAAGTGGAGAAGATTCTCGTGCTATGAAAGTAGTACGTGTTGGGATGAATTTACGTGAAGCCGAAGAAAGCGATGAATTTTGGCAAGACTTTATCAGCCTTTGCAGTGATGCTGATGGTATGGCCGATTTACTTGGAGTGAAAGCTGCCGAAGTTAGAAGATGGGCGGCTAGAATTAAAGATACTATAGAACAAGTAAAAGATATGGATTCATCGAATCCTGAAGGTGAAGATGATAGCAAGGTTGTGCCTACCGGAAATGGTCCTATAACTGTAGATGACCAAGGATTCGCAGGCAATTGAAAGGCTTGAATGTCCAAAATAGTTCGAGAGAAAAATAAAAGAGATATTTTATTACAACGTGCGGCTTTTCAAAAGAAACAAAAGCCGTTTCTCAATCAACACGGCATGAATGCAGAACAGTTAAGAAATAAACTGATTCAAACCCAATCTCAACAAAATACAAATCCCGGTATTATCAAAAAAGGCGAACGCAATGTTGTCTCTCGTGGAAATGTAGTTGTATCTAAAAGAACTCGTCCAGATAAACAACCTAAATCTAATCACGGAGACGAGAATCCACATTTACTTTTAGATACACCAAATATCGGGACTAAACTATCTACAGAATATCCAGTACCTGAATGGTTTCGTTTTAAAGGACAAGCCGACGTTTCTGTGATTATTCCTTTGTATAAATCACAAAATGTAGTTCAAGACTTAATTCGATCTTGGGATGTGAACAATGATGGCTTAAAAGTGGAAGCTATTTTTGTAGACGATAATTGTCCCAACAGTTCTAAAGATATTGTAATTCAAAGTTGGCAACACAGAAAAAATGATCTTTCTCACGGTGTAGGTAAAATCATTTATAATACAGCCAATAAAGGGTATGGTGGTGCTTGTAATACTGGAGCAGACTATGCTTCTGGGAAATATATCATTTATTTAAATGCTGATACCACTGTTACTCAGGGTTGGATAAAACCAATATATGATTTATTTGAAAGTGATCCAAATATTGGAATTATTGGTAATACTCAACTCAAAGAAGGCGGTACATGGCACGGCACAATAGATAGTGCCGGATCTGAATGGACTTGGAGAAGTGGCAATTTCGTACATATTGGTCGCCATACTTACGATCTCAATGAATTACCGATGCCATTCAAACCTGAAGAAGTCCCAGCTGATTTAAAAATAGCTGGTGAAAGAGAAATGGTTACAGGCTGTTGTTTGGCAATTCCGGCTACTTTAAATCGAGAAATAGGTGGATTTAATCCAAACTATCGAGTTGGATATTGGGAAGATGCAGATATCTGTCTTACAGTACGTGAGTTAGGGTGGAAGGTAATGCATCAACCGGATTCTGTGATCTATCACAAATTAGGTCATACAAATTCGGGAGCACATTCACACCATGATTTTAATCGTAATTTCTTTTGGAATAAATGGGTAAACTCTGGAAGAATCGACTCTTTAATTCGAGACAAAAGAAATGATAGAAGAGAAATTAAAAGTATCTTGTTGCAAAGAAAAGGTGCTCGTGGAGATGTGCTTGTAGCTTCTTACGTTGCTGGTGCGTTAAAAAAGAGATATCCGGGAGCTAAAATTGCTTTTTATACTCAATGCCCGGAAGTGCTAAGAAATTGCCCCCATATTGATCGTGTCTTTAATGAAAAACAGTTCTCTGAAAGACAGTTTCAATTAATCTATAATTTGGATATGGTTTACGAATATCGTCCCTACACTAATATTCTGAAGTCATATGCCGAAGCTGTTGGAGTAAAAATTGAAGATTGTATTCCAACAATGGTTGCAGAAGGCTTTGACAACCTCCCAGATCAAGCCTATGTAGCTATCCATGCTGGTAAAACTGCATGGGTTGGACGAGACTGGAAGCGATCTGGTTTTGACGAAATCGCTAGAAAGTTGATGCAATCTGGCAAAAAAGTTATTTGTGTTGGTAACGATTCAGACTATAAAATCCCCTGTGATATAGATCTTCGAGGTAAAACAACAATCCCTCAATTAGCCGGTGTGTTAAAAACAGCTGAAGCTTTTATTGGAGTAGATTCTTTCCCTTTCCATGTTGCTCAAGCGGTTGAAACAAAAGCTATTTGTTATTTTGGCTCTGTTCTACCAGAATACAGAATTTATCGTGACAATGCTTATGGAATCAATGTATCTGACTTACCTTGCATTGGCTGTCACCATAGAAAACCAAGACCTTCTGTTGTAACAAACACTTGCGAAACAGGCACTTTTGATTGTGAACATCTGATGACAATTGAAATGTTTTGGGCTAAAATTCAAGAAGTCCTTTAATAACCCCTATATAAGTTTGGAAAACTATATAACTGGGGGGTTATTATGTCTGACGTTTCGATTATGTCTACAAAAGACTACAACTGTAGACTCTTTCCTTTTGAAAGGGAAGATTGTCTTTCAATTCAAGAAGCAAAGCAAAACATGGGATGGAATGTTTCTGCATTCGATCTTCCGAAAGCTTGGGAATTCACTCAAGGTGAAGGTGTAACAATTGCTGTTATTGATACGGGTTGCGATTTAGATCACCCTGATCTTAAATCAAATCTTCTACCCGGATTTAACGCTATTGATCCTAGTAAATCACCTGAAGATGACAATGGTCATGGGTGCGTAAGTCCAGAATGTTTAGTTCATACTAACTGGGGAGGAATTCAAGATATTGAATCTCTTTATGATTCAATAGATAGCGAAGAAATTGCATCCCACCATGTAGAAGGTGAATACCTAGTTAAGCAAACATATGGTTTAAAAACATATTCGTTTGATACAGAAAAACAACAATCTGTTATTGGAGAAATCCAGTCTATTCAAAAGTTACCGATTAAAGGTGATGTAGTAAATATTGAACTTGAAGGTGGAACCACTTATCAATTAACTCCTTGGCACCCAGTTTATTTAATTAAAAATAGACATCATAAAGTTTATGATATCATTCGCAAACGAGCAGATGAAATTGAAATTGGGGATCAATTTATATTTGGACGGGGAGAAAATTGTGGTTCATTAGGTGAACCACAATTTATCGACCTACCTGCCAATTTTATTTGCAATAATTGCAAACATCAGCCGAAGTATTGGAAAGGTCATGTACCTACAAAATGTAAAAAATGTAATAAATCAAACTGGAATCAACAAGTTGAGTTTTTAGAAATTGATATAGATTTAGCCTATCTGGCAGGTATTGTTTTAACTGATGGACATGTTGTCAAAGATAGATTCGAAGTAACTTCAGAAACTGAAGAGATTTTGAATAAAGTTTACGATATTGCTGTGTCTAAAGGTTGGAAGTCTACAATTGAAGATAATAGAGTTTTGGTTTATAGCAAACATGCATCAAATACTATGGTAGCAATGGGCATTATAAAAGGAAGAAAAAGTATTAAACAAAATCTTCCTCAATGGGTGGGTATGTCTAATAAAGAAATCCAAGCAGCTTTTATTGCTGGTGTTATAGATGGAGATGGATGTATTTCGAAAAGTAATACAAAAAACAGAATTACTACGGCTTCTTATGTTTTTGCTCGTGAAATGGATTGTTTACTAAATTCTTGGGGAATGTCTTCTTATACATCTAACCCACAAATAGATGGTAGAAACAGAAACATCAGAAGTAAACATCCTGTTTATCATATTGTCCATACATCTTTGCCTTTAGAAATAGTAGAACATTTGGTGCACCCTAAGAAAATTACCAGATCTCAAATCGAGCCTAGAAGTGCTAGAGTTGGACGTAGAGTAAAAACTGTTTCTACAAAACAGTATAATGGATATTTTTACGATTTTACCGTTAAGGAATATCATAATTATATTGCCGAAGGACATTTTGTTTCAAACACGCACGTAACAGGAACTTTGATTGCTGAAAATAATGAAGTTGGAATGGTTGGAGTTTGTCCAAAAGCAAAAGTACTACCTGTCAAGGTGTTGAACGAAAAAGGAAACGGTAACATGATGAATGTTGCCAAAGGTATCAAATGGGCTATTGAACAAAATGTAGATTTTATCAGTATGTCTTTGGGTACTCCAATACCTGTTGCGGCTGTAAGAAAAGCTATTAAAGAAGCTCATCAAAAAGGTATCATTACTTTCGTTGCCGCAGGTAATGCAGGTAATACAAAAGAAGTGTTTTATCCAGCTGCTTATCCTGAAACAATTGCAATTGGTGCAGTTGACATCAACATGCATCGAGCAAATTTTTCAAATACTGGTAAGAATTTGGACTTCATGGCTCCCGGAGTAGATATTTATTCTACCGTGCCTGATGACTGGTATGCAAAGATGAGTGGAACAAGTATGGCACAACCATTCGTATGCGGTGTTGCTGCTTTGGTTAAATCTTATGTGAAAAAGAATAAACCAGATTTTCCATTAAAAACAGCAATTGATTATCGTAAACTGTTTTTAGAAAATACGATTCCAATTATTGGAGATAATTACGATGATCCAAAATTCTATCAGGGTTTTGGTATTATCGATCCAAGAAAATTCATGGAATCAATTCATCATTAAAAATTTCTGTCTAAATTACATCGGCTCCTGATAAAGGGGCTGATGTAATTTTTTTAAAAACCTTCTTTTCTCCAACAGTCCGTAATTTCTTGTGTCCGCTCCCAATATGATGGGTTAACCGCAGCTAACAATGCACGATATTGTGCTGTGAATTCATATGGGGCATGTTCTGAAGGTTCTTCAGTAGAAGTTAAAATATTGATGTATTTGTTGGGAGACCTTAAATAACAAACCCGTCCTAATATTTTATTGAAAGGGTCATAGGGATGTAAGGTAAATGTAATTTCTGTTCCAACATGCACAAACGAAGCTTGCTCTTCAAACAAAGACACATGGCGAACAAGAGATTCTGGGGAAAAAGCTTCAGGATCAATGTAATTGATTAAAAGCCGTCCATTTGAATTTATTTTTCGAACCAATCCAATACGGTCAAGGAATCTATCATTTATCGAAGACATGCAAACACCTCTAACAAATAATTGATAGTAAACTCTTCCAGACCGGGACATTTAGATTCACGGTTACCTGCTACATTTAATACTTGAATTTGATTTTCAATAATCCATTGTGCAGCTTTTTCGTGTTCTTGAGGTCCAAATACATTTACATCAAAATAAGGCTTATTGTATTGGTTGATTGCTTTGAGTGTGCAAATTTCTCCAGCACTGTGAAAATCATAAGCAATACGAATCGTTCCATCAGAATCCTTTGCGTTTGCATAAGTACGAGGAACATAACTCGACGAACTATGCTCTACCAATCCGTACTCTGTACCTAATTCGGGTTTCTTGCCAAACTCGGTTAAGAAACCTTTAGGAATCCATCCACCAGTGGCGAGTCCAGCCCTCTTTCCCGCAATAAGACCACCTTGATCTGCTCCAGATTGACCTCCAGAAACAATTTTTTTCAGTATCATTTTTAAAAGCCTTCTTCAGACCAATTAACTGTTAAGTTATTTTTACGATTACTTGCTTCAATGTATTCTTCAATGGTTGTGTAACTTTGGTACAAGTCATTTAATTTAATGGGGGGTTCATTGTGCACGACAATCCAAGTATTTTTTTCTTCAACTGTATCTATTGCGATTCCTGTCATAATGACCGCATGATCAAATTCAGTCGCTTCGTTTAATCGATTTTGTAAAACAAGATTAGCTTCGTCAAGTGAAGTAAAATAATAATCTTCTAAAATATGATCATATTCTATGAATCCATAATATTCAATTCGGTTGCTATCCATGCATGTCCTTTTTATTTTAACCTTCTAGGTCTTTAAGTTCATTATAAAACTTGGCTGCATTTTGAAAATTTCCATGTTCTTTTGCATGTGCCAATTTTAATTTTAAGTATTTGATTTGCTCTTCTTTAGAGAGCTGAGTCTCAGGTTGTTTACCGATGTGTTGCTTACTATCCTGAAAACTTTCTATAAATTCGTGAATCAGATCTTTGAAATGATTGTAGCAATTTGGACAACCAAGTTGTCCAGTTTCAGCAATATCTTCTTGAGTTTGGCCACATTCTTCGCAAGGCTCAAAATCTTCCGCATCGGGAAGTTCTTTGGGGTCTAATTTACCACTTAAAATATCCATCAATTGTTCTTGTGTGACAATCTTATGTCCAACGTAGTTTGGTTCATCAACATCTTCGTCGTAATCGTCGGCGAATAAAAAATCGTGTCCAACTTCGCCACTTAACAATTCCTGTTTACAATCTTTGCAGATTTTTAATTCATAAATAGGTTCATTATCACAAAACAATTCTAAGGTTGAAGGGTTTGTCATTTTTTCTTGGCAAAGCGAACAATATTGCATAATATTCCTTAAGTATATGGGTTTAATGAATTTGAACGAAAGGCAAAAGTAAAACCATCGTTTTCAACTGAAGTACTTGAAGTAGTTACGGTTCGTTGTGCCCAAATAGCAAAACCCTCTGTAGGTAATAATCTAGGTAATGTAAACGGAGTCGATTCTGTTGGTTTTGAAAAACTGACTCCATTAGGTGCCACAGTAGTTGTATCTAAACTTTCAGCAATTACATTAACAGGACCACCTTCCTGAAGTACAGAAACAGTTACTTCACTATCTGTGTCAAAAGTGTCTGATACATATTGAATAGTCGCATGATTTTTCTTGTCGTCTTGCCCATTGCCATTCAAACTACTGTTGCCACCAAAGTTTATATCAAAAACAACCTGATCGCTCAATAGCTGAGCTGTTACTTGCACTTGTTTTAATAAACTGTAAGTTCCATCTGTAAGATTGTTGAGTGCGTTTTCTAAGGCAATAGCCCAAGCCGAAGTGTCAGAATCGTAACTTACAGTAAACTGCTCGCCTTCGTAAGATAATGTAATAGATCCTGAATTAGGGATTGTAGAAATAGAAATTCTTTGTAATTCACTTGTTGTTTTTACGCCCAGTAATATCGATGCTCCATTACTGACTTCTTCTGCCACCCATAGTTTACAACTATAAATGGGTGAATCCCCATCATTAAAAATATAAAAACAGCGATAATCAATCCGACCAGCATCGAGTTGAGCAGCACTGATATCATCAAATAAGTTATTGATAGAATTATTTGTAATAGGAGTACTAGACGGAGATCCACCTAATGAAAGATTTGGGTTGGAATTCGAAGATCCGCCTGAAAGTACTATTGAAATATCTGTAGATGTTGTTACCATAATAAGCCTCAGTTTAATTGAGTAAGGAGATTCCAAAATGAAAGAAGTTAAAGTAAAATGGCATAAAAAAGATGCAAAACTATCCCAGATGTACAGTTCTGGAGTAGAGTATGCTTTCGTATCAAAAGATTACGAAATGATCCACCAATTGGTATATTGTAAGGATTATCTTCAAGATGCTATTGCTGCATTATTAACAGGAGAAGTATCTGATATTTATGGATTCGTATACGATCCTGAAAAATGCATACCAATTTATCTTAAAAGAACCCGTCTTGTAGTTACGAATCGAACTGATCAATATTTCTCAGAGAAAATCCCACACATGCAAGATTTTCTAAATCAGGTTGAAAGTAAACTCAAAATGCTGAAGACACAGGTGGCGAAAGTTTCTAATCCTTACAAAACTTACAAAAAAGCCGGTGTTTTCTTGTTGAACGGTAGTCCAAGATGGATGATTTCGCCTCCTATGATTTCCCTTTATACCTTGTTGATTCGAGTAGGCTTGTCTCATGTAAAAGGTAAGGATTTCATGCAAACAATAGATGATATC
>MDTG01255899.1_pt1 | contig 11568 bp, 8 predicted proteins | sample 811421 | NCBI WGS metagenome assembly MDTG01 (sample SAMN05326645, study PRJNA326480) | marine metagenome | isolation source: seawater | place: Pacific Ocean: South East | collected 2011
AGAATCCAGTAAATTTCGGTAATTTTGCAATACCTAGAACCAATTTCGTGGTTTAAAAATGAAAAAAATGAAAAAAGTCGTTTTAGCATATAGTGGAGGTTTAGACACAACCTATTGTGTCAAATATTTGGGAGACTTAGGATATGAAGTTCATGCTGTTTTAATAGATACAGGAGGTTTCTCCCAGGAAGAATTAGATTTTGTTGAGAGAAGAGCCAACAACATTGGTGTAGCCTCTTATAAAGCCATTAAGGTTACTCAAAAATTTTATGATAAATGTATTAAATACTTAATCTTTGGGAATATTCTAAAAAATAATACGTATCCACTTTCAGTAAGTGCCGAACGTATTTTCCAAGCAGTTGCAATTGCTCAATATGCAAAAGAGTTAAAAGCAGATGCAATTGCACATGGCTCAACTGGTGCAGGGAATGACCAAGTTCGTTTTGATATGGCTTTTCATATTATTTATCCACAGGCCGAAATCATTACTCCAATTCGAGACGAAAAATTATCCCGAGAGGAAGAAATTGAATTTTTAACCAAGCATGGCGTTGAGGGAGATTGGACAAAAGCGGCCTATTCGATTAATAAAGGAATTTGGGGAACATCAGTGGGCGGAAAAGAAACATTGACTTCAAACGAGTTCTTAGCTGAAGAGGCTTTTCCATCGCAAATTCAAAAAAAGGATTCAGAGGAGGTTCAATTAACATTCAGAAAAGGTGAAATAGTTGGGATAAACGGGAAAGATTTAGATCCTGTTTCTGCTATTCAACAACTTAACGAAATTGCCTCTTTATATGGAATTGGTAGAGATGTTCACGTTGGTGATACAGTGGTAGGTATTAAAGGAAGAGTTGGTTTTGAAGCTGCCGCGCCTTTAATAATTATTAAGGCACATCACACCCTTGAAAAACATACATTGACGAAATGGCAATTGTACTGGAAAGAACAATTGTCAAATTGGTATGGTAATTTGCTGCATGAAGGACAGTATTTAGACCCCGTTATGCGAAACATTGAGACGTTTCTTGGCGATACCCAACAATATGTTTCCGGAAAGGCCTTTGTTCGTTTATCTCCAAATCATTTTCAAGTATTGGGAATTGAAAGTAAACACGATTTGATGAATAGTAATGCAGCACAATATGGAGAAATGAATACACTATGGGACGGTAACGATGTTCGTGGATTTTCAAAAATCGCTGCTGTACCGAATATTATTTTTAATGCTGTCAATGGATCTATCCTTGATTAAACACTATAAGTTATGATTACAATTGGTGTTGCCGGAGGTGCAGGTTATACAGGAGGTGAGTTATTACGAATCATTATTAATCACCCTGATGTTGATGTAAAATATGTATACAGCACATCGCAAGCTGGAAACCCAGTGCACGCAACTCACAAAGATTTATTAGGAGAAACCGATTTAGTTTTCACAAACCAATTAGTTGATGTTGATGTACTTTTCCTCTGTTTACCGCATGGATATTCAAAAAAGTTCTTGTCCGAGAACGATATTTCTGAAAACACAAAAATAATCGATTTAAGCACCGATTTTCGTCACTCAATAGAGGAATTTGAAAATGATAAAGATGGATTTGTGTATGGTTTGCCAGAATTTCAAAGAGAAAAAATCAAAACTGCATCAAAAATTGCTAATCCAGGATGCTTTGCCACAGGAATACAGTTCGCGCTTTTACCTTTAGCCAAGGCTGGTAAAATAAATAACTCTGTTCATGTAAGTGCCATAACGGGTTCCACTGGAGCAGGGAGAGTGCCTACAGACACATCTCATTTTTCATGGCGAAATGGTAATATATCTGTTTACAAGCAATTTACTCACCAACATTTAAAAGAAATAAAAGCCACATTAAAGCACTTACAGCCCTCATTTAATCAACCGGTAAACTTTATTCCTTACCGAGGTAATTTTACTCGCGGAATATTGGCTAGTGTGTATACAAAGTATCATGGAACTGTTGAAGAAGCAAAAAAAATGTATTCTAATTTTTATTCAAATCATCCCTTCATCCATTTTATAGAAAAAGGATTGGACTTGAAACAGGTTGTAAATACAAATAAATGCTTACTTCAAGTAGAAGTACATGATGGGAATATTTACATCCAAAGCGCTATAGACAATTTGTTAAAGGGAGCATCAGGGCAAGCTGTTCAAAATATGAATTTACTTTTTGGGCTGGATGAAAAAACAGGTTTAAAACTTAAAACTATTGGATTTTAAGTAATTAATAACTTTTACGTAATCAAAATGAAATTATTTGACGTTTATCCGCTTTTCCCCATTGAGCCTATCAAGGCGCATGGAGCATACGTTTATGATAAATATGGAACTGAATATTTGGACTTTTACGGAGGTCATGCTGTTATATCGGTTGGACATTCTCATCCAGATTATGTTCAAAGAATAAAAAGTCAACTCGACAGTATTGCTTTTTATTCGAATTCAGTAGTTAACAATACGCAAACAGAACTGGCTAGTAAATTAGGAAAGCTATCAGGTTATCAAGATTATCAACTTTTCCTTTGTAGTAGTGGTGCTGAAGCTGTTGAAAACGCCCTTAAAATGGCAAGTTTTAAGCGTTGTAAATCCAAAATAATTGCTTTTGAAAAGGCCTTTCATGGAAGAACCTCCGGTGCATTGCAAGTTACCGACAGTTCAAAAATAAAATCCACTTTTAATGGCTCTTTAACTACCGAATACCTTCCCTTGAATGATTTAGAACCTGTTGAGGAAGCCTTAGAAGAAGGTGATGTTGCAGGAATTATTATCGAAGGAATTCAGGGAGTTGCAGGTATTATTGAACCGAATGTTGAATTTTTAAGAGGATTAAGAGATTTGGCTGATAAATATGACGTTGTATTAATTTTAGATGAGGTTCAAAGTGGGTTTGGACGGACAGGAGATTTTTTTGCACACCAACACGCTGGAATAAAAGCTGATATAATTACCATGGCCAAAGGTATGGGCAATGGTTTTCCAATTGGCGGTATTATTTTAAGCCCTGATTTCAAAGCAAGTTTTGGTTTGCTAGGAACAACTTTTGGAGGAAACCACCTAGCATGTGTGGCATGTTGCTCAGTAATGGATATTATTGAAAAAGAAGAGCTTTTAGATAATGCTGTAAAACAAGGGCAGTATTTAATCCAAGAACTTTCAAAGGTCGATTCGGTTGAAACAGTTACTGGAAGGGGCTTAATGTTAGGGGTAGTTGTTAAAGGTGATGGAAAAGCATTACGCTCTAAACTCCTTACTAAACATAAGATCTTCACCGGAGGATGCGCGAACCCAAATATTTTGAGATTACTGCCTCCAATGAACATAACTCAAAAAGAGTGTGATAAATTAATTAGCGCCATTAGAACTGAATTGGCTTAAAAAATGGACGAAATCGACGGAAGATACAGAAGTAACGTGAAATTTGGCAATGAAGTCAAGATTGTCCAAAAACAACACCAAAAAACTGGAGAACTCACGCAAGGAACCGTAAAAAGAATACTTACCAAATTACAGCACCATCCTCATGGAATAAAAGTGATGTTAACCGATGGCAAAGTTGGTAGAGTGAAAAACATACTCTCCTAGTACTTTATTATTCTTCAAGAGTAACTTTTCATATAATATTCATTATAGTAATAAAAACATGAGGATTTTATTACTTTTTTTACTAATTGTATTATTCGGGTCTACATTAAAATCACAAGAAAATTTTGATTTTAAATTATTCGAAAAGGCCAAAAAATATGGAGCCTATTTAGAGAAAAATTTACCTATTTATGAAGTTGAAAAAATTAATCCAAAAGATAAAAAAGGACTCGTTTATATTCCCAATAACCTCAGAAGTTCAAAATATAACTATACTGACAAATGGACTGACCTTAAAGATACCGTTAGAGCCAATAGAGTAGATATTATCTTCTCTAAATATCCATTAAGAAAAGGCCAGTATAAAATGGTTCATTCTTTACTGTCAAATCGGATTAAAAACATTCTTTTATTCGATTCCAGTTTAAATGACAAAGCGGTAGAATGGAGAATAATTCTTCAAACAAAATGTGAAAATGATGAACAAGCCGATAATTTATTTCATGGAGCCAGAATATATTTTAACAAGCCTAAAAAGGAAAAAATAAAAAATAATACCACAGTTTGTTGTCAAGATTCAGTACCGAGAATAAAAGTCATTGAGGATCAATTTTCACCTGCTGCTATCCTAAGTAACATGATTAAAATTAATAGTATTGCGCCTATTCCTGACTCTCTTGAAGAAGTTTTAAGTGGTAAATCTTTGGATGAAAAAGAAGAGATTTATTCATCCTATTATGAAGAAAAATGGCGCTCTATTCCAGATAAAAACTTTAAAGACAAGAACAATCGAGAGAAGAAGAAAACATTAGAAAAAATAACAAAATTCACAAATGAATTTGTCCCGAACTCAAAAATCGTTTCACGCGTAATGAACCGACATCCAGAATGGGATAATGCTCTTGTAGTAGTTGATTGGACTGGAAGCATGTATGGCCATGGTGGGCAGATTTTACATTGGCATACTTTAAACTTCAAAAAATCCGGAATTACAAAATTCACACTTTTTAATGATGGTAATAGAAAAATAACTAAAAATATAGGTGAAACAGGAGGTATTTATCATCAGGAAGCAAACAATGTCGAAAAAGTAAACGCCTTATACAATTTAGTAATGTCAAAAGGGGGTGGTGGAGATTCTCCTGAAAATGACGTAGAGGCGATACTTGAAGCTGAAATGAATACGGATACATCACAATATGATATGATAATTCTTCTTGCAGATAATAATTCTTGCGTACGGGACATCTCTTTGTACGATAGGATTCAAAAACCTGTAAAAGTAATTCTTTGTGGCTACTCGCCTTTCATTGGTATTGATCCAGATTATCTAATCATTGCCGCAAAAACAGGTGGAGGTATCTACACAATTGATGAAGATATTGAAAACTTGAAATTAAAAGTTAAGGGTGAAACAATTACCGAAAAACCCATAATTCCTTTGAAAATAAAGAATAATAGATGTGGATTTATGAAGTATAGGAAAGCATTGTCTAAATATGATGATGTTGTATTTACTGATATTAAGGAAACTAAACGAAAAAAGAAATTGATTAAAAAAATAAATCTTTCCAATGATTCGATTTATAAATTCCCCCGAGAACTTAAAAGAATGAAAGTTTTAAAAGACTTAGATTTAAGTCACAATAAACTCAAAAGTATCAAAGGAATTAATAAAAATACGCTACTTTTTAATTTAGATATTTCGAACAATAATATACTATCTATTTCTAAAGATATTCTAGAACTAAAGTATCTAAGAAATCTAGATTTCTCCTACAACAAGCTGATGACTTTTGGAGCTTATATTCAGGAATTAAGAAACCTTCGAAAACTTAATATATCAAATAATGAAATCAGCTCAATGATTGCGTTTAAACCAATGAAAAACTTAGAAGTTTTAAATATTTCAAATAACAAAATTGAAAAATTACCCACAGAATTTTATTTAATGAAAAAGCTGAAAAAAATAAATCTAAGCGGAAATGAAATAAGTTCAATTAATGAAATTATTTACAAGATGAAAAAAGTTGAGATACTAGACTTATCGAACAATAATTTAAGAAATATTCCAAAAAACTTGAGCAAACTTAGTAAATTAAAATTATTGAACCTATCCGGTAATCCTTTGCCCCAAAAAGTAATAAATGACTTGAGGAAAATGATGCCAAATACTAGAATTCAATTTATTTAACGCTAAAACATATTTAAAAGGAACTAATCTTCAAATTCCAATAAAGGGTTTTCTGGCCATTTGTGTTTTTTGTAGCGAATTCGGAGTTCTTTTCTTACTTCGAAATAAGTTTTTTTCCAAAAACTATTTAAATCGTTTGTGATTTGTACTACTTTAAATCCGGGTGAAAGCAAGTGCATCAGTACATTTATCCTTCCTCCATTTATTTTAGGTGTTTCAAGCATTCCAAAACAACGTTGAAGGGGAACAGCTAAAACTGGTTCTGAACCGTTTTCTTGATATTCTAATTTAGCTAGTGTCCCATTTGGTAATTTTACTTTTGAAGGCACAAGAGCATCTAGTGTTTGTTGCTGTTCCTGTGTTAAACTATAAAAAAGAATTTCTTTTAAATCAATTTTCCTCAAATCTTGGGGCTTTCTAACATTAGACAAATAGGGAATAATCCATTCTTTATTAGATGCTGATAATGCATCAATACTATATTCAGGAAATCTTACACTAGAATTGCATTTTCGCAAAAAACGCACACGATACAACAATTGAGTTACTTCCTTGTTCCAATCCAATAATTGACGCCCTTTTTCAGCTATTGCATTCGTAATAGCCTCTATTAATTTTTCTGGCTTCGGGTTTTGAATCGGAGTACTTTTAAGAACAATACTACCTATTCTCATTTCTTCTCTAGCAATCAATCCTCCATCATTTGTATCCCACTTTACGATTTCCTTGGTAACAACTTTACATGATAAATCTTGAGGATTTATTGGGCTCGCCATAAAAATCTTACCACTATTTTCCCTCTCAGTTACGTGCGCAATGGCTAACCATTGCTCATGCGCTAAGTCATCCTGATGTCCAGCTGCTGCAATTTTCCCATTTGCCATTTGGAATTGAGCATTGTTCCCAGGGCGAGAACTAGCTATTCTCTCAGGGTATGCACTAGCAATTAATAAACCAGTATCGTGGTCATCAATTAGACCGTTATCGGGTTCAATAGAAAACATCTTACGGTATTGCTCAGCCAACTTTTCTAAACGAGAGAATTGCTTGCCCAATTTGCCTTCTTTTCTGAATCTTCTGAGCGCTTCTATCCTTAAATTGATGTCTACGCCCGATTTAGGAGGAAAAGGGTCTTTTTCCTCCAGCAATGGAGCGATGTCTGTTGCTAAAGCGAGTTGTCCAATTTTTTTAGCTTGAACCATCATTTGAGCTATTCTAGGATGGGTGGGAATCTTATGCAATTCCATTCCATGCGAAGTTATTTTTCCATTATCAATTGCTCCAAGTTCTTGCAAAAGCTTTTTTGCTTTTTGTAAGTTGCCAAATGGCGGAGGCGTTACCCAAAACAAATGATTTGGATCACTTATACCCCACTTAGCCAAATCCAAAACTAAAGATGTTAAATCGGCTTGCTCAATTTCAGGGTTCCCTTGTTCTTTCATTCTGGATTGAGAAACTTTGCTCCACAAACGATAACATACCCCATCACTCAAACGTCCTGCTCTACCTTTTCGCTGATCAGCAGATTCTTTTGAAATTTGAACAGTTTCTAATCTTGAAAGACCGGATTTTGGATTAAATTTAGCTATCCTTTCAAATCCAGAATCAACCACTATTTTGATCCCTTCAACAGTAAGTGAAGTCTCTGCAATATTTGTAGATAAAATAACTTTTCGCTTGCCTCCTCTATCAGGCATAATCGCTGCAAATTGTTTTCCTGGAGTTAACTGGCCAAACAATGGGGTAATTTTTAAATTAGACATAGATCTTCGAAGTAATTCCTCGCACTTTCTAATTTCTCCCTGTCCAGGTAAAAAAACAAGAACATCACCCTCTTTGTGTTTTATGGCTTTTTTTACTGCTTGATGTACCATTTCAGGAAGTATTTTCAGGTCAGAATCCCCTTCGTAATTTATTTCAACAGGAAACATTCTTCCTTCACTTTCAACTTCAGTAGCATTTAATCTTGAAGCCAATTCAGGCATATTAATCGTTGCCGACATAACTACGATTCTTAAATCCTCTCTTAAAACCCCTTGAACTTCTTTAGTGAAGGCCATCGCCAAATCTGCATGAATACTGCGCTCGTGAAATTCGTCAAATATGATTAATCCAATGTCCTGTAGATAATTATCTTCATGGATAAGTCGTGTTAAGATTCCTTCGGTAACTACTTCAAGTTTGGTTTTTTTTGATATTTTCTGTTCAAAACGAATCCGGTAACCCACTGTTTCTCCTACTTGCTGCTTCAACATTGCAGCCATACGAATAGCTAACGTTTTTGCAGCCAACCTGCGCGGTTCAAGCATAATTACTCTTTTGCCCTTTAGCCATTCTTCCTCTAGGAGAGCGATTGGAATTAACGTACTTTTTCCTGAACCTGTAGGGGCCTTTATAATCAATGTTGTTCCATCGGAAAGCTTTCTTTTGATTTCAGGTATTACTTCAGAAACAGGAAGACTGAATTGCTTGTAATCAAATGACATTACTGCAAAGGTCGGTAATTATTTAATTAATTTCTGATAAAAGGAGTGCAAAAAGGCGCAATTCAAATGCAACTGTGTTACATAAATATTTATTTATGTATTTTTATCTAAATGAATGAAACCAGAGAAATACTTAAAAAGCACGGTTTGAAATTTACAAAAAACCGAAAAGTGATTTTAGAACAATTCATTTCCGCTAATTATGCCCTATCGTACAATGATATTGAGAATTTAATTGAAAAAAAAATCGATAAAGTTACTGTTTATAGGACGTTAAAATCATTTGAAGAAAATGGCATTGTTCATCAGGTAGTTGATGGAAGTAATCAAATAAAATATGCTCTTTGTAATTCTGGTTCATGTTCATCCAATCATCATCATGACACACATATTCATTTCAAATGTGTCGATTGTGATAAAACATATTGTCTTGATGATATTACTCCTCCTGAACTAATATTGCCAAAAGGCTATTCTATCGCTAGACAAAACGTCTTTATCCAAGGAAGATGCCAGAATTGCTAATCTCATAGTTAAACTAAAACATTAATTTTGTCAAATAATCATGGTAAACTTCCCAAATTGTTAAGGGAGATTCATTTTCAATTTTATGCTTTCGATTACTTTTTTCAAAACTGCGATTTTAAGACTTTATAATTTAAAAAAAGTACTGTACCTTCTTTTTTTGCCTTTTTTCATTGGGTGTGACTCGGAAGAAAAATCTACCTTCTTTTTTTGCGACTATGACTCAAATTCTCTTTCGAAAGAATGGAATCTAAAGCATAAAATGATAAGAAATGAAGATGATAAGTTTGAGCGATATGAGGAGCATCAATTATATGGCCATACATTCGACTTTAGAATACCTGACTCACTGTATGACAAAAACATACTTATAAAAGTATGCTTCAAATATAGAAACTTTTCTAAAAAATATGGGAGATATGTTTTTTCTACCACTAATAAGGAACAAAAATACAATTTATGGGAAAGCAAACCATTTCTCTCCGACTCAGGTAAATGGGCTTTTTTTCAAGATTCAATCATAATTTCAGCCAATAAAAATCAAAACACTAGTATTCGACTTTACCCCTACAATCCAAACAAAACAATTTTTGACGTAGATTCAGTAACAATTATTATTCAACAAAAAAAATTCCCCAGCTTTTTAACAGACATAAAGAAACACTATAATCACTTTCCAAAAGTTAAATTAAACAGTCCCGTGTTTCACTCTGTTGCATTAGCCTCAATAATTAACAACCAACATGAAAAATCTTCACTCGAGTTGTCTGATAGTTTATTAATAGGACAAAATAATCATCTAACTATTGAGATTGGTAAATTAAACTCAAAAAACACAGTAATATGGAACATGCAAACTAAATTCAAAAAAACAACTAAAATTAACAGACTTGCTTTAATTTATAAATATAAAGGGAAGATTACTGAGGTTTATCGAAACAATAGAATTGCAGCAAATGAAATCAAAGGCAATGAAATATGGCTTGGGAAACAAGGGTTTAAACTTACTATAGATTCTCTCAACTGGTTCTGCTATGGAGATAATAATGTAAGCTCTTTTCAAGTTTTAAAGAAACAAAAATTACTTGTTGTAAACATCGATTATTGTCAAGACCATCCTCTTTTTCACTTTCCAAAAAGTGATACTCTTCTCAATTATAAAGAAGACATTTCTGCAAATATTTATAATGGTGATGAAACCGAAATTTTTCATGCTCATTTCCGAATTTCACCTTCAAAAATGATAAATTCCATACCTAGAATTCTACCAACTCAACATGGTTATCAATCGGCATTCTTGTGGACTGAACATGCCGATTTTACTGATTTTAGATTGCATAAAATAACCTATTATGGCGATGAAAATGCATCCGGGCCATCTGAGGCAAAAGCTGGTTTTGTGTTTCACAAAATACCTGTTACAAAAAGCGTATTTTATACAGTTGACGACACGCTAAAGAACAATGATTATCCAAAATCATTTGTTAACTCTCAACTTACTTCCATTAAAAAAACACCAGGCTTCGAGGCATTTTTAGACTCCCTACATACCTTAGGTAATGATATTTGCTTGCATACACCAGATTTTTTTACGTCAGATGAAAAAACCATGGAGGAAGCCTTAGGTTATGTTTCTGAGAGATATGGTTCTCAAACTTGGATTGATCATGGATACAATAATGGAGAATCTGATAATCGAGAGGATTTTATGTGCGACGGATTAAATTCATACGCATATAATTTGTGGAAAAAATATAAAATAAAATATTTCTGGAATGGTTATTTTGAGGACACTCTAATTCAAAATGAATTTAGATCTAGCATGAGTAGAACAATTCCATTTTATGGTTTTGAAGATCAATTGCCTTTCCCTATTTTCTGGGAAAACAATAAAGCCCCTGGGCTATTCTCTTGGAGAACAAGTACGGTTTTTTATCCTACTAATGGAGCAGCCTGGAACTATTCTTTCTCGGATAAAATTTTAAACGATTTCACAACCCATTATGGAGTGGAGTTTAGCCATGTATATCCTGCTCATACTGGACATACAGGATTTTGGAAGCTCGATTCTGATAGTAACTTTAGTATTCAGCCGGAATTTGACATAGCTCTTCAAAGAATGGCATCCTTAAGGGAAAAAGGAATATTGCAACTCCCTACTGTTTCAGAATTCATGAAACATCTAGAGAGTTTAAAGTATATTACCTATAGAATCAAAAAAAACAAAGTGATCATTTCTAATAATGGAAATGATATCCAAGGGCTTACCTTAGTTGTCAAAAGAAATAATTTACCTAAATCCTTTTTTACAGATTTTCCAAATCACCGAATTAACGGAAATGATTTAATTTTTTGGTTTGATATAAAGAAAGGAAGTAAAAAGATCTTGATTTTTTAAACCGACTTTAATTAAATCGAATCTCTAAAAGATATTTCTGAAACAAGAGGATAATGATCACTTAATTCCTTTTGAACGAGATGAAAACTACGGGACTCCAAATCATTAGAAATCATTATATAATCAATTCTCATAAATGGATAACCACTTATATGTGTTACACCTAAACCTCGTCCAGACTCAAGAAATGCATCGCGTAAATGATTCGTTAATTTATCATACACATAGGATAGCGGTATTTCATTTAAATCGGCACAAAGTATAAGAGGATAAGGACTATTAATAATTTGATTTTTAACTAACTCAAGCTGTTGGGATCTTTTTTTAAATCCATCATTAAGTCTACTCGCTAAAT
>MDTG01254159.1_pt1 | contig 11567 bp, 13 predicted proteins | sample 811421 | NCBI WGS metagenome assembly MDTG01 (sample SAMN05326645, study PRJNA326480) | marine metagenome | isolation source: seawater | place: Pacific Ocean: South East | collected 2011
AAGGTCCAAGCATAAACTCAACACCATCTTGACTAATTAATCTTTCTGCAAGTTGAGCCGCTCTCTTAGGATTTGATTCATCATCATAATATATGATTTCAAATTTATAAGTTTTTCCACCAACTTTAACTCCGCCCATGCTGTTTATTCTATCAACGGCCATATTGTAACCGTTTTGAGTATGAACACCATTAGATGAATATTTCCCAGTTAGCGAAACAGCGGCACCTAAAACAATTTTATCACCAACAACTTTTGCAAACGATACAACAGAAGTAGATAATAGAAGTGCAATTGCAGAAACAAATGTAATTATAATGTTTTTTATTTTCATTTATTTCCTCTCTTTAATTAATTAAAAACATATTTAACTAAGAATTTGATTTTATTTCAAGTTTGACTCTGCGTAATAAAGTCTTAGAATTGCTGGGTTAAACCAATTATAACCGCAATAATTAATAAAACACACGCTGAAATTGAATTGATAACTCTAGGATTTGCTTTAATCCATTTGATTAATGTATTTGCAAGCAAAGCATAACCAACCAAAGATAAAAAATCTAGAACAACGTAAGTTGTTATCAAAATAAAAAATTGAGCAACATAATTTGAAGAAAAGTCAATGAACTGTGGAAAAATAAATGGAAAAAACATCCATGCTTTAGGGCTTGTGCCAGCAACTAAAAAACCATCTTTATAAAATGAATATATGCTTTTAGTTGGAAAATTTTTTGAATTTACATTTTTAAATCTACTTTTGTAAATGTCATAAGCTAAATAACATAGATAAATTATTCCTATCCATTTAAAAGTTTTTAAAAATAATGGGTTATCAGAGAAAAAAGATCCTATTACAAAAATAACTAAGGTTGCTTGAATTATATTTGCGGTAACATCGCCTAGAGCTGTCCAAATACAATTTCTCACTCCATAATTCATTGAATAAGAAATTATAACTATTCTTGGGGTGCCAGGTGTTATGAATAAAAAAATTATTATTTGTAAAAAAAGGAAATATTCAAGCGGAAACATTTTTGAGCAGATAGTCCTAAATAACCGGGAGCTAAAAATGGCATAGTAGGACTATCTGATAATTAGTATAACATGTCTAATAAAATTTGCATTATAGATTTTTTTAAGATTTATTAAATTTTAATGAAAAAATCAAAGTCTCCAGAGACCCGCGTCAAAAATCCTGAGCCAAATCTTAATAGTCCAGATTGGGTTATTTGGGCAGCCTGGGCTGATCGTGTTACATTTGAAGAAATAAAAAAAAAAACTGGAAATACAGAGTCTGATGTTATTAAAATAATGAGGAGGAATCTAAAATCTTCGTCATTTAAACTTTGGCGTGAAAGAGCAAAAAGAAAAAGTATTAAACATAGAAAAAAATTTATTTTGGGACGTAAAAATTTGAGAAAAAAAATAAATAAAAATAACTTTATTTAAGAGAATTTAACCAAGAAATAAATTTTTTATCTGAGAAATCTATACTTCCTGATACTCTAGCTATTACTTCTTTATTATTATTTAAAATAATTGTTGTAGGAACTCCTCGTAATGCAAAAATTTTTACTAATTTTAACTCCTCATCAAAATATATATTCAAATTTTTAATATTTAAATCATCGTAAAATTTATCAGTTTTATTAAGATTTTTTTCTTCCATATTGATTGGATATACAAAAATTCCTTTTTTTGTATGTAATTTATCTAAAGAGGGCATTTCATCTTTGCAAGGAGCGCACCAAGTTGCCCAAAAATTTAGGATATAAATTTCATTAGTATTAATTAAATTTAAATCTATTTCATTACCATCCCTGTCTTGAAAAAATATTTCTTTATAAATTTTTGGCTTATCTATAGTTAAAATATTTTTGAATGGTGGTTTTTCTTTACTAATAACGCTATTAATAAGTAAAATACTTATAATTATTAAATAATTAATTAATTTCATAAATTTTTTAATAGCATTAATAAGATAAAAATATAGTGGAAAAAAAAAATTTAATTACTATATAGGTTCTATGAAATCTATAACCATTTATTCAGGTCCTTTGTGTAATTTCTGTGAGGCAGCAAAAAGATTATTGGCGAGAAATAATCTTTCTTATAAAGAAATAGATATTTCTACAGAAGATGGACTAAGAGAAGAGATGATTAAAAAAGCAAATGGTAAAAGAACAATTCCTCAAATATTTTTTGATAATCATCATATTGGAGGTTATGTCGAACTAAGAGAGCTGGAAAAGACTGGTGAACTTAATAATCTTCTTAAATAATTAACTTTTTGGTTTAAAAACTAAACACACTCCATTATTGCAATATCTTTTTCCAGTGGGTCTTGGTCCATCCTCGAATATATGACCATGATGACCGCCACAATTTTTACAGTGATATTCTGTTCGAGCGTAACCTAATAAATAGTCTGTCTTTGTTTCAAAAACATCAGGCATTGACTGATAGAAAGATGGCCAACCAGATCCACTTTCATATTTCTTGTTTGACTCAAATAATTTTACACCACAATTGGCACAATGGTATGAACCGTCTCTTTTTTCATTATTTAATTCACTCGAACCTGAAAGCTCAGTTCCTTCTTCAAAAAAAACAATTTTTTGTTCGGCGGTGAGATTAGGATTTTTTTTTACCATAATTCATATTATTTCTGAAAAAAATTTATTCAACTTAGAATACAATTTTTTTAACTTTCTATTACTCTTATTGGTTTTCCAGATACACAAGCTTCTAAGTTTTCAATCATTTGTGTGTAGAAAATTGAATAATTTTCTGCAGTAACATAACCTAGATGAGGAAGTATTAAAGCATTCTGAACAAATCTCAATTTATGTCCCTCTGGCAATGGTTCTTTTTCATATACATCAATTCCTGCGCCTGCGATTATATTAGTTGATAATGCAATTATTAAATCATCCTCGTTTACTATTGGTCCCCGAGATGTATTTATTAAAAATGCTGTTTTTTTCATTTTATCAAATTCATTCAAGGAAATACAATCTTTGTACCTTTCTCCTCCTTGAACATGTATTGAAATAAAGTCTGAGTTTTTAATTAAATCATCTTTAGTTGATGGCAAAACTTCTAATTCAGTGCATTTATTTAAATCTAAATTTTCACTCCAGGCTATAACTTGCATTCCAAAAACTTTTGCAATTTTTGCAACTTGGGAACCTACTCTTCCTAATCCTATTAAACCTAATATTTTTCCTTTTAATTCTAATCCAACAGTTGTTTGCCAATAACCTTGATACATATTATCTATTTCAGTTTTAAAATTTCTTGCCAATCCTAAAATTAAAGCCCAAGTTAATTCGCAAGTTGGATTAATATTTGTGTCTGTTCCAGTTACTACAATTTTTCTTTCTTTTGCTGCCTCAAAATCAATTGCTTTATTTCTCATGCCGCTAGTAATTATATATTTTAAATTTTTTAAATTATTTATTAGACTTGAGGTAATCTTGGTTCTTTCCCTCATAATTAATAATGCTTCATATTCTTTTAATTGATCTATAGCTTCATTTTCATCAATAAAAGGTTCGCTAAAGACTTTGATTTCATATTTTCCAGACAATTTTTTAAGATCTACAAATTCTTGTGAAACGTTTTGGTAGTCATCTAATATTGCAACTTTAAGCATTATTTTTAATTTTTTTATTTGAGAGGGTTATACCTGCAATAATAAATATTGCTCCTAATAAATGATAAATCATAAACTTTTCATCAAAAAGAATAATTGCCATTATTGAACCAAATACTGGCATTAAGTGTAAAAACACACCAGCTCTATTAGCGCCAATTATTGCTATCCCCTTAATCCAAAAAAAGAAAGATGCAAGACCTGGAAAGATAACCACGTACGATAATGTAAGAATAAATGGTTTACCAATTATAATTTGATTTCCAAAATTCATTTCTAAAATATAAATCGGAATTAAAAAAACTAAACCTGATATAATAACTACCTCTAATAAAGTTATTTGCGAAATTTCATATGTTTTTTTTTTTAGTAATGCCGAATAAAGAGCCCAAGCAAACATTCCAGTTGCCATTATTAAATCGCCTCTATTAAAAGCCAAATTTTTTATAACATCTAAGTCAGATTTTGTTATTATAAATAAAACCCCTAAAAGAGATAAAATGACTCCAAATATTTGAAACTTATTTGTTTTTTCAATACCTAAAATTGAAGATATAAACATAATCCATACTGGAATAGTGGAAATCATTAATACACCACTAATTACTTGCATATAATATAATGAGTAATAAACGGTTGAATTAAAAATAGTTATACTGGTTATGCCTAAAATTACAAAAAAACCCAGATTATCAAAAATATATTTTTTTTTTTTCAAAATTTCTCTTAATGTAAATGGCAAAAGTATTAATCCTGCAAATAACCACCGATAAAAATTTAATGAAAATGGTGGGATTTCAAAGGTGCTTGCAGCTTTACCGACAATAAAATTACCCGACCAAAAAAGAGTCGTTAAGACTAATAAAATATACGCTAAATTATTTTTATTTTTCACAAAATCTAAGAAAATCTTAAAGAGCTATAGGGTTGTAAATCTAAATTTGTTTTTTCGTTTGCTATCATTTTAGAGATTATTTTGCCTGAGATTGCGCCCAATGTCCAGCCAAGATGGTGATGGCCAAAAGAATAGTAAACATTTTCATAATTTTTAGAAGGACCAATTACTGGTAAAAAATCTGGTAAAGTTGGTCTAAAACCTAACCATTCATCTACGTGATCTTCGTCTTGATCAATACCTTTCAACATGTCTTTTGCATTAATAATTAAATTCTTGACTCTAGATTTTGATAAAGGATTTTTTAAGCCTCCAAATTCGACTGTTCCAACAACTCTTAAACCTTGTTCCATAGGGGTTATTCCAAACCCTCTATCAGACCAAACTACAGGTCTTGATAATAAATTTTCATGATTTTTAAAATGAACATGGTATCCTCTTTCTGTATCTAAAGGAATTTTTTCATAAAGTTGATCGGTTAACTTTTTGGAAAAGGCTCCACATGCAATAATTAATTTGTCAAACAAGAAACGTTGAGCTTCAGATCTTAGAACGGGCTTTTTCTCATCAAAATCTATATTTTGAATATTTAATTTTAAAAATTTTCCTCCATTATTTATAAAATTTTCAAATAATTTTATAAGAATTTTCTTAGGATTTCTTGTATGCCTTGCATTCTTATAAAAAACTCCCCCATGATAAAAAGGTTTTATATTGGGTTCAAGATCATGAATTTCTTTTGGGCTTAATATTTGCTGATCGATTCCTAATTCTTTTCTAATATTTATTTCTAGCTCTCTACTCTTAATACCTCTTTTTTCCCAAACATAAATTATTCCATTATTTACCACTAATCCTTCTAAATCTATGTCTTGAAATAACTCATCAAATGCATCTAAGGATAAATTTAATATTTGATGCATAAACTTTGCTGTATGCATCATTTTAGTTTTTGAAGTATTAAATATAAATTTTGTAAACCAAGGTAACATTCTAAAAATATAATTCCATTTTAGTGATAAAGGTCCACGATTACTTAAAATCATTGCTGGAACATCTAATAAAATATCCGTTCTATTTAATTGAAGTGAAGCATACGGAGAAAAGTGTCCTGCGTTTCCATATGATGCTGCATTTCCTGGTTCATCTCTGTCAAATAATGTGACTTTAAAACCTTTTTTTTGAAGATAAATAGCTGAACAAACACCTTGTATTCCCGCTCCTATAATTGCAATTTTTTCTTTTCTCTCCATATTTTAATCTATAAAAAATAAAATATTACTATCACGTGACATATTGAACCTATTGAATAATGTAATTTCTAGTTGAAGTTAATTAATAATTTCTCTTGAATATATTCTTGTACTCATAACTATACCTAAAGCTATCATCATAGATAACATGGAAGATCCACCATAAGACATAATTGGAAGAGGTGAACCTACTATTGGAAGCATTCCAAGTACCATTAACATGTTAACTGATATATAAAAAAATATAGAAATTGCAAAACCGTAACAGAAAAATTTTCCAAAATAATTTCTTGAGTTTGAGCCAATTATTAAAATTCGAATAATAATAAAGGCATATAAAAAAAGTAGTAAGACTGATCCTATAAATCCAAATTGTTCTGAAAATAAAGTGAAAATAAAATCAGTATGTTTTTCAGGCAAAAAATCTAAATATCCCTGTGTACCTTTTAAAAAACCTTTTCCAGTTAAACCTCCTGAGCCAACTGCTATTTTTGATTGAATGATTTGATAACCAGCGCCCAATGGATCTCTATCAGGATTTAAAAATGTTAAAATTCTTAACTTTTGATAAGGTTTTAATATCGAAATTACAAAAGGAAACAAAATAACTAAACTTAAAAAGGAATAGATTATATATTTAACATTTATTCCCGCTAACCAGATTACAGCAATTCCACTCAAAGCAATTAATACCGAAGTTCCTAAGTCTGGCTGGCTTAAAACAAGAAGGATTGGGATTAACAATATTATAAAAGGAATTATAAATTTTTTAAGTGTATTCACAGCATCAGGTTGAACCCTGTGATAATATCTCGCCAAAAAAACTATTATTGCTATTTTCATTAATTCTGAGGGTTGAAGATTTATAAAATATAAATTTATCCACCTTTGTGATCCAGAAACCTTGGTCCCAAAAAATGTTGCTCCTAAAAGTAAAATTAAAACTATAAAATAGAAAAAGAAACTTAAAGAAAAATAATATTTTATATTTATAAATGATAAAGCAAGCATCAAAATAAAAAATATACTAAATCTTAAAATGTGATTGTAGGTATGATAAAAAGTTTTATCACTGATATCAGTTGAGTACATTACTACAAAGCTAATTGCGCCTACAAGAATGATTGAAATTAATAAGTAAAAATCCAATGATCTTACTTTTTGAAAAAAAGATATCTCTCCAAATGTACTGTAATTTATCATGAAATAATCATTTCGTTAGTTCTAATTTTTTCTCTCTCTTCATGTCTATCAATTATTTTCTTAAATAATTTTTTTGCAATAGGCGCTGCTGTAGAACTTCCTGAGCCACCATGTTCAACAAGTACTGTTAGTGCATATCTTGGATTATTATATGGACCAAAAGCAATATACCATGCATGATCTCTATCTTTGTATGGAATTTGTTCTATTTTTAAGTCTAGTTCTCGTTCGGCTTCTGTAATTCTTTTCACTTGTGCGGTTCCAGTCTTTCCAGCAAATTGATATTTTGGGTCTTCAATTCTTGAAGAATATGAAGTTCCATAAATTTCGTTTGTAGATTTAAACATCGCATCTAAAACAAATTTTACATTTTCTTTATTTTTTACAAGTGGTGGATAATCGTTGGGAAAATCAAAATCCATATTGTTTTCCATTTGTCTTTTTATTTCTTCAATGTTTTTAGTTTTATAAGGAGTTATTGTTGGTTGAATTTTATTTCCACCATTAGCAAGTTGGGCTGTCATTAAAGTTAATTGAAGCGGTGTTGTTTGAATATATCCCTGTCCAATTCCAGTAATTAATGTTTCGCCTAAATACCAATTTTGCCCTATTGCCTCCTTCTTCCATTTTGTAGATGGAACAATACCTTTTTTTTCATTATCAAAATAATTTTTGAGAACAATATCTCCAAGTCCAAATTTCCTAGCAGTTTCGTTTAATCTATCAACGCCCAATAATCTTGATGCTTCGTAAAAATATGTATCACATGATTGTTTAATTGCATTGGATAAAGACATGTATCCGTGACCTTTTTTTTTCCAACAGTGATATTTGCTACCATATAATTCAAGTGGATTCTTGTGACCTTTGCAATTAACTTTTAAGTCTGGAGAAATAATATTATTCTCTAGAGCAGACAGTGCCACTATTGGTTTGATAGTTGAGCCTGGTGAATAAAGTCCTGAAATAGTTTTATTGACCAAAGGTTTAAAGGGATTCGAATTTAAATTTTTCCATTCTTTTGTGTCTATGCCATACAAAAAGTCATTTGGATTGAAAGAAGGAGAAGAATTCATTGCAATAATTTCACCCGTGTAAATATCCATTATACTTATAGAGCCCGCTTCACCTTTTAATAGCTCGCCCGTATAATTTTGAATTTCTGTATCTATAGATATCCTTAACGAATTTCCTTGATCTCCATTTTGAACTTCTAGCTGATTTATTCTTTTTCCATATGCATTGACTTCAAATCTTTGAATAGTATTTGTTCCAATTAATTGAGCTTCAAAAGTTTTTTCAAGACCATTCTTGCCTACTCTTAGTCCTGGAACATGCCTTTTATTAATTATTTCATTTGAGGATAAATCTTCTTTGCTTGCATAAGCAACATAACCGAGCACATGAGAATAACTTTCATTATAGGGATAGTTTCTTCCAACAGTGATAACTGGTTTTAAACCGGGAAGATCATATAAATAATAATTAATCTTTGAAAATTCATTCCAAGTTAAATTATCTGAAATAATGATTGTTTCCCAAGGTTTTTGATTATTTTTTAATTTAAAAATTTTTTCAACATCTCTATCTGCAAGATTTAATATTTGCTTAACTCTAGCAATTAACACTCTAAAATCTTCAACTTCTTCAGGTATTACATGAAGTTCATAAACATCTAAATTGCCCGCAATGGTTTTCCCAAAGTAATCCTTAAATTCTCCTCTTAATGGAGGAAGTTTATTTTCCCTTATTCTATTTTTATCTGAAAGAGTTAAATATTTTTTATTTTGCTCTACCTGCAAATAAAATAAACGGCTTATAATTCCAAAAAAAACAACTGCTTTTGCTGATGCGGCAATAAACATTCTTCTGTTTATCATTTTTGATTTTCTAATATTTGTTCCTATGCCATCACCAAGCATTTTAAGCACCCACCGGTTTTAAATAATTAAACATTTTTGCAAATAAAAAATATAACAAAAATGTTAATGATATATTGACTAATATTTCAAAAAAAATAATTTCAATTGAAAATATAAAACTTAATATTGATGCATTTACTGAATTTGCAAATAATATAGCAATTAAAAAAACAATTGAGTCCTTATAAATATTTGGCCTTAAAGTTATATTTCTAAGATAAGATGCGAAGGCGATTATTATTAAATAAATAAATGAACTAAGGCCTATTGGGTAACCTAAGGTAACATCATTTAAAATTCCAGCAATAAATATTAATCCATTACCAATATGATCAGGATCTTTTAAACTCCAATAAAAAATTATAATGAATGGTAAATTAAATGATAAAAAGCCTATTGATGGAGTATCTATATCAAATTCATTTAAAACTGAAAAATATAATAAAATTAATGGTAAATATCTTAAAATTTTATTAGTAATTTTTATTTTTTTCTGAACCATTTTAATCCATTTTTCCTGTAACTGATTGTATTTTTACATATGACAATTGAGACAAATCAGAAAAAAACTCTACAGCAAATTCATCAATTTCATTATTTATTTTTCCTATAGGCAGACCTGCTCTGAAATTTCCTCCAGATCCGGAGGTATATACAATGACATCGCCATTTAAAATTAATTTATTTTTAGAATATTTAATTTTTCCATAATCTTTTCCTGTACCACTAAGTATTGACTGGAAGCTTCCCGGTTCTAAAACAACTGGAATATTACTATTTAAATCTGTAATTAAAATTGCCCTTGACGTAGTATAGTTTACCTCAATTATCTGACCTACTAAATAGTTTTTTTCTAAAACTACCATTCCTTTCTTAATTCCATTCTTGCTACCCTTGTTTAAAACAATTGACTTTAAAAATTTTCCATCTTTATCAATTAAAACCTTAGAAATTATCCCATCAACCTCATATTGATTCTCACCAACAATCTCTTTCAATTTTTTGTTTTCATTTTCAAGAAATATATAATTTAATTTTTCACTATTAAGTTTATCAATTTTATCTTTTAAATTTTGATTTTCGTTATAAACTTTCAAATATTCCGATAGAAATTTAAATGACTCATTTAGTTTTTTTTCTGGATAACTAATTATAGCTGATAGTCTGTATGTAGCTTCATGAATACCTATTTTTACGTATTTAATTCCTACAAAATTCAAATTAGATAAAAAAATTAAAAAAATTGAAAATATAATTAACGCTAGTAGAGAAAATTGTTGTTTGTTACTTTTCTTTAAAAAGGCTGATCTAATGGCAATTATAAAGTCATCTCTGCCTGAGGCCATTTATTTAATACTCTGTAAGCATTGAAGAAAAGGTTTCTTCTTGATCTAAAGCTTTTCCAGTTCCAATCGCAACACATGCCAAAGGGTCTTCAGCTATGTGCACAGGTAAACCGGTTTCTTTGGAAAATCTTTTATCAATATTTTTTAACAGAGCTCCACCTCCAGTTAGTGTTAATCCCATATCAACTAGGTCAGCTGAAAGTTCTGGTGGAGTATTTTCTAAAGCCATTTTAATTCCACCAATCATTTCTTTAAGAATTGGATTTAAAGCTGCAGCCGTATCTTCTTCTGTAACATTAATTTCTTTTGGTGTGCCAGATCTCATATCTCTTCCTTTTACTGGATATTTATTATTATTTGTTGGTATAGCTGTTCCAACTTCTTTTTTAATTTTTTCTGCAGTACTATCTCCAATTAATAAATTATATTCTTCTCTCATATAATTTTGTAAAGCTACATCCATTGCATCGCCAGCTATTCTTAGTGATTTAGAATATACCACTCCACCTAACGACATAACCGCTATCTCTGTTGTTCCGCCTCCTATATCAATTACCATTGATCCTGTTGCTTCTGATATTGGAAGACCTGCTCCAATAGCTGCCGCGATAGGTTCCTCAATTAATTGAACTTTCCTTGCTCCCGCAGCTAATGCGCTATCTTGAATTGCTTTTCTTTCAACTGGTGTCGATCCAGTAGGAACGCAAATTAATATTCTAGGATTTGCAAATGTACTTCCTTTGTGAACCTTTTTAATAAAATGTTTTATCATTTCTTCTGTAACTATGAAGTCTGCAATCACTCCATCTTTCAATGGTCTTATAGCTTGAATATTTCCAGGCGTTCTTCCAAGCATTGTTTTTGCTTCATCACCGACTGCTAAAACAGTCTTTTTTCCCTTATTGTCTGCAACAGCAACAACTGATGGTTCATTTAGAACTACACCTTTATTTTTTAATACTACTAGTGTATTTGATGTGCCAAGATCTATTGACATATCTTGTGACCATATTCCTGTAATCTTACTAAACATTCCCATATTATATTCCTCTCATTTTATTTTCATATTCTCCAGCAACTTTGGGGTTATCTGGAGCTGTTTTATCTCTTTTAATAATCATTTTATTTAGTGCATTAATGTAAGCGTTTGCTGAAGCGACTAATGTATCGGTATCTGCCGCTTGACCAACGGTTGTTTTGCCGTTTTCCTCAATTCGAACACTTACTGTTGCCTGCGCATCTGTTCCTTCAGTAACAGCATGAACTTGATAAAGCTGCAAGTTTACATCA
>MDTG01345838.1_pt1 | contig 11567 bp, 9 predicted proteins | sample 811421 | NCBI WGS metagenome assembly MDTG01 (sample SAMN05326645, study PRJNA326480) | marine metagenome | isolation source: seawater | place: Pacific Ocean: South East | collected 2011
CACAGGAAATCAAGCGAATTTATCTTCATGAACCACCGAATCCTCAACACTTCGAACCAAAGACACCAAGAGAACGTCGACAAGCTTGGAAAGAAGGACGGCTTGGATATAATCCTAATCCGGAAGTGCCAAAAGAAATTATCAAAAAGCGGGTAACTCCCAGTAACAAACGCAAGAAAAAGCGGCCAAGAAAATAATTATGGTCGGTTAGTCCAAGGCATCAAGAATGCCTTAGCAACTTGAGCACCAACGGTTGGATTTTCCTTTAATCTACGGATGCTGTATTCATACCACTTCTCTCCATATGGTATGTACACCCTTGTTCTGTGCCCCTGTGCAGCAAGTTTTCTTCTTAGTGGACCCCTTACCCCCAATAGCATCTGGAATTCATATCCCGGGCCTTTACCTTTTCTTGGAGCACCAGAATTTTTCCTAGGATCTTCTACATTTGGACCCATACCATGAGATTTCAGTGCCGACAATGCGTGGTCAATGACTGGCTTATCGTGGGATGCGATGGCGCAATAAGCGCCAGCAGCAAGCATTTTGTCGATGCTAACATTTGTTGCGCTGACAATCTCACTATATCCCGTGTGAGCGATGTTCTCTGGCTCTAGATAGATACCTTTGCATATACGATAATCTGCTCCTGAACCTAACTTTTCCTCCAAATAGTCAATATCATCTAATGTTCTGAATAACCTACCTTGGTATACAGTACCGACATTTGTTAATCCCTCATTGTGTAGATTTACTACAACGTCAATTGTATCTTGGGTAACTCTGTGGTCTTCCATATCTAAGCGAACAAACATATCGTGTTCACTTGCCATTTTGACTAAATTCTTGATATTTTGATAACCCTTTTCCGCGTCAATAAGTATGCCGAATGCTGTTGGCTTGATACTTAAATTAGAATCTAAATCATGTTTGATAATTTCTTCAATTAGTCTAGCATACTCATCATAGAAATACTGTGCCTCATCCATCGTCGAGATTTCTTCTCCTAATACGTCCACGGTGAAGCATGCATTTTCTTTACTGAGTCGCTGCATAACCCTAATTGCGTCATCTATGTTATTCCCTGCCACATATCTTCGAGAAACCCAACCAACAAACCACTTTGGCATTCGAATTGTCATACCGACTACGAGTTTCGAAAACCAGCCAGTCATAGCAACCCCATCTTGTGGTCATGAAGGAGATTCATGAGGCTTGTGATTATTTGTCTAGCATCTCAATAATCTGTTTAGTTGTCAACAACGGAACGTTCACCTCAGCTAAATGGTCACGAATTGCTTGCCTTTGCCATCCCCTGAAGGCTTTTTTATCCATTGAACAGATTAGGTGGCCATTTGGGAACGCCTTTTTGGTCGCGTCAAGTGCTGAATCTATTGATTGTTTCCAAGTTCCACCTGGTTGTTGATGTTCATCTTCTGACTTTTCGAACGGGAGAGCATATGTAGCTAGCATGTGACCAAGCCATACACCATCCATAGAAGCCAATTTATTCGCTCGAGGTGCATAATGTCCACCACCTAGAGTGACCAAAACCAATTCTCCTGCATTATCATCGCTATTCCATAATCCTGCACCATTAGAACTAGAGAGACCCATTCCATCACTGATTATCCTTGCTAGTAGTTCTGCGGCACCCTCGTGAGGCCAAGTTTCCTCAGTTGAGCCAATTTCGATGAACAAAGCAGGAACTTCCAACCAAGGGCCGTGATGAGTAACTTCTAGTGTTAACTCAAATTGGTTGGCTAGCTCTGTACCGTCGACATAATTTTGTAGCATTTTCCACCATGATGCAAGACGTGTTGACGGAGGTGGTGCAAATCCAGACTTACCCCCAAATTTTGGCACTGCTTTTTTGTCTAGATGAGGAACTCCAATGGGATGAAGGGTTAACGATGGTTTACCACTTGCAGCAGCATGCCTTGATGGGAAAATAACCTCTCGAACTACTTCACCAGTTTGTTGTTGCCACCGTTTATCGATATCATCTTCAAATAAAATACCACCATCAAACATCCACATTCTAACATCATTAATCTGGTAGGCTATTTTTTCTTCGATAAACCCCAAAGTTATCCACTGAAATTTATCAAGCAGATATTTTGCCTGATTATATGATGCAATATCATCGACATTGACCGCAAGAATCGATACTTGCTGGCTGGTCATGCCTTGCTGTAGTCGCCGATATTATTGATTCCTTTCCATACGAGATTTGACAAACCACTGTCTCTACGACCAACCATGGCGTGGGGTATTCCTGAACATCTTGAATTCACGCCCAAACTAATTTTACGTTATGATAACGGCTATGTAGCTGTTGGTGTCGATGGTGAATTGCAAAAAATACTTCCTGATGGAACGCTAGTTGGCAAGCCTGTTCGGCCATTTCCAACACCAATTAGAGATGCAGTAATTGTTAATCACACTTTGATAGCAACTTGGCTAGATCATGAATTGTTACTAGCCAGGATGGCTGCTCTAGATTTACGCAATGATTTCACAGCAGGAGTAAACAGGGGAGAATTAAGAGTTAGAAGGACTATTGATAAATCTCTGCACCCAGTTGGTAATGAATGGTCTCATGTTCTGGATGCAGAACCAATATCTCTGCAATCCAACAGCGATTCTTTTTCATTCGTGTTATGGCGCAAGGGCGTCTATAATTTATCAACGAACTCAGTCGAAAATTGGCGCGCTCCCGAGCCAAATTGGCCCAAATTAGCAAAGATACCGAGGGCAATGGAAACTGTAGCAACCACTTGTAGCGACGACACTTTTGAAATCTGGTCCAAAGGTGGTGGATTGATGAGTTTTGATGTAAAATCTGGCGATATTATTGAACAGAAAACCTTGGAATTGGATGGATATGTAAACCAAGTTTTCAAGGACGGAGAACATCATCTAATATTATACAACAACTCGCATGTTGCGCTATATGAAAATAGTGAAGTTATATTGAATGCAAAACTTTCCGGACCAATTAATTATGCTGAATGGGACGATAAACAGAAGGGATGGCATATCGCTGGATGGCGCGAATTATTATTCCTATCATTATCAAAGCAAGATAGGATTCCGTTACAAGAGATTGCAGTATTTATTGATGCAAAGACTGGACTATACCTGTGTAACAATGGTGTCTGGGACATCATTGATTCCCGAGAGGAAGAGTAAGAATTACTCGCCTTTCATTTCTGTGTAACCACAGCGTCCACAAGACTTGCGGTTTGCATGTACGGCCAAGAACACTCCTGGCCCACATGTTGGGCAAAATTCTGCATTGCGCACTAATTTACCATCATCGTCAATAGAATATTTGTTGCACTTAGCAGCAGAATTTACTCCATCTCCCATTACTCATCGCCTCCTTCATCAGCAGATTCCTCAGCAGGTTCTTCTTCTTCAGCGGCTGGCGCTTCTTCAGCAGCTGGCTCTTCCTTTGCAACACGTAGTGCCTCGTGACGCTTGTAGATGTACTCAGGTTCAACCTTCATTGATTCTTCATTTTCGTAGATGTAAGCCAGGCCGGTTGTTAGTGGTTGTCCGAATCTAGTGTTGCAATCCTTGATTACAATGTATTCTGGATTTGACTTTGGTTCTAGTGTCTTCACTAAATCCATAACCTCTCTTCGAGAGGGGGTAGCTTTACCACTGTGCCTCCAACTGAACTTAATCTCTACACGGTTCAATAATTTGTTTTCCATTCTTTCAACAATATCCATTTGTTTCACCTTATCTTGTATTTACTTTGAGTGCATATTTGCCTGGTCTGTCAACGTTCAGTCGCTTCGCTATTTCTGAACGCTCTGGGTCCATGATGATGACATAACCTTGCCAATCTGTTGTAACTTGAGCACTTGGGCATCTGTTACACTGTGGAATATCGTTTTTCTTCTCAGGATCTGGTAGAATGATACTACATTCTGCACAAGCAAAAGGATTCTTAGCCATATTGTTCACCTCATTCGTTGTTGTCTTCATCAATCCAAGCGTGGCAACCTAGACCTGGTTGCTTGCTTGTCAATCCAATCTTAGACCTCCTTGGGTCACTGGTATCTGGAGATAGCGAAACGATTCTTGCTCTTATGGAGTCGCCAATTTGGAGTCTACGACCGGTTTGCTTACCTTCAATCCAACCCATTCCAACATTGGCGTCGACGGTGTCGTCCATAATTTGGGACTTGTGAAGCAAAGCCTCCATTGGACCAATTCTGACGAAAGCACCGAATTCGTTAACCTCGGAAACTACACCTTCTACAACTTCGTAGTCATCCATACAAAATAACACTGCATCGAATCTAACTCTTTGATAGATAGCACCATCGCCGTGAATAATTCTTCCACGGCCAAGTGGTTGATGATTGGTAGTTACCAATACAAATCTGTTATCATCATCAAAACGACCTTCGAAGGCTGTCATTGACAACCTGTCGATGTGTTGGTCGAGTGATTGTCCTTTGCGCATATATTCCGCTGGGATACGGATTGTATCCTCTTTGGTGACAATTTTGTACATCTTTTCACATCCTTAGGCCGATTCAAAGGAATGTGGTGAAGAATAGCATACTATTCTGTCCTTCACCGGCATTACCTCTGGATAGAACCGACCGTAGTCACTTTGGCCACCGACGACCCCTATTTAATTGAAGCGGAGTTTAACCATTCTATATGTTAAATGGCTAGGCGATAAATTGACTAAATTTGATGCATATACCATACGAACTGCCATAAGTCATAACAACCCCTTCGACACACACTATGTCATGACACCTGCGAAAGCCTTGAATCCATCGAGATTAAAGCAGGCATTGTCATTGGTTTTTCTGTTACTATTGTTACCAATGACCGGTTTAATCAACAACCATACTGGCTCCTCATTACTCGACGACGATAACACTTCGTTCATGTCAACAAATGCATGGGATTCATTATCCCAACCTTGGGGCCAATATTCACGAGTTCCAACGCACAATGGATCGATGCCAATTCACTCGCCAAGTGGCGGACCCGGCACTGGTAGTGTAGCAAATGTCTCAACTTTTGGCGTCATAGATTCACCTACAGTTAACTGGGTCGCAACTGATGATGTTGATGGTTCAGACACATACGGGTCAATTATTGGAGACTTCTCGGCAAGCGTAACCTCTAATGCAGCAGCCATTGAGAGATGTGGTGAAGGTGAACTATTCGCCGTAATTGTAACTAGTGATGGAGGTACCAGCAAATTAAGCATCGTTACTGGTGATGAGGCAAAAATTGCTTGGCAAGTTAACCTGGGACAAACCCAGCCAATACGTTCTACCCCGATGTTGACAGATATCGACGCAGACGGAAAAACGGAGATTATCCTAGTTTATGACACAGACACAGCACTTGAAATTGAAGCATGGTCTCCTCGGTTATCATGTTCTGAGTCTGGCTGGGTCAAATCTGGTCATGAAAATGAAAAAATGTGGTCCATGAGTGATGCAGATTACAGCATAGGAATTGACACCCCGCACTTCGCAACTTCCCAAAGTAATCATAAATCGGTTACTCAACCGCTACTCGCTGATTTGGATCTCGATGGGGATGCGGAATTAATTCTTGCAATAGTTGACAAAAATTCTGAAAACCCTACAGTAGCTGCATTAACTCTCACCACATCAACGCCCAACGATTTTGATTGGGAAGTTGTACTAGATCGCGGCACACACCCATCAGATCCGTCGTGGGGTATGCTCGATGATGATTCCACCGCAATAGTACTGACGACGATTGATTCCAATTCCGGCAACATGTGGATTTGGAGAATTGATGGCGGCTCCGGTTCGCTAGACTGGGAAAGAGTATCGATAAGTGGCACTGACTCTGACTCTGATGCCCCACGTTTGCGCCTGCCTGGCCCTGTAGTAGTTCAATTAGATGGAGATCCAGCCCCAGAAATGATTCTCACAATACCGACCGATGCTAACGGGCGGACGCCAGGTAACGGTGCTAGATTTGTCGCTATGGAAATGACTTCCACCAATGAAATCTTTGAATTCCGCACCCCAAATGGTTACTCAGATTCACAACCCTTGCCGATAGATACAGATGCTGATGGGATTCATGATAGATTGTGTTGGGTTACATGGTATTCTGAATCAAGTATTACATTCAACAGAAAAGGTATGGCTGGCTGCCACGATGTATCAGAAGATCCACCGATTAAAGAGTGGTCAAAAGATATGCAAAGAGGTAGCGGTAATGACAATGATGAAATCGCTGTAGCACCGCCTATTTGGATGGACATCAACGGTGATAGTTATGCAGAATTAATTGTACCATACGGTAAACGACTATGGGCATTTGATGGCGAGGATGGAACATCCTCGGAAGTATCAGATGGTTGGTCTTCTCCGCTCGGCATGCCAAACAGAGTCTGGTCCGCACCTGCTGTCGCTGATATGGACAATGATGGCACATTAGACATATTAATCGGCGACACACTTATTTCTCAAAATGTCGCTGATTTTGCCCCGTTAAGCGATAATCGTGGAATTAGTTTCAATCCAAGTCAACCAGACCCTGGAAATACTGTTACGGTAACCGGGCAGTTTAGCAATATAGGAACGTTAGACAATGAGGATGATCTTGATGTTGTGTTAATTCAAAACGGTAACGAAATTGCCAGACAGCGGTTTACTGATGTTGAACCAGTCGCACCATCCGGCAATGGAGGACCATACACCTTCAGTGTCGATATCATTGCAGAACTTGGAATCCACACTTTTAAGTTAATTCTTGATGTAAACGGCAACTTAACTGAAGCAAGAGAAGATAACAATCACGCGGAAGTAGAACTAATTGTTGTTGAGCCATATGCTGCTCAAATTGACATCCCGAATCAAATACCTCGCATTAGCCCTGGCTCTACAGAGATTATCACAATATCAATGCTAGCAACAGGTTCTAGGACTGAAAGTTGGACACTCAGCTGGGATGATTCAAACCTCCCAAGTGGGTGGTCTATTACCAACAGTAACAACCAAAATTTGAATCCAACATTAACCCCAGGCACTGCGCAAGAGGTTGATTTTACTGCATCGATTCCAGAGTCAGCACTTGGCGATGATAATTCATATATCGTCCTCAATCTCACCCTTGATAGTGATCAATCAATTCAAGTATCTTCAATTCTACCAATAGAAGTACTTAGAACACGGGGATTATCACTAGTTGGACCAAGTGGCTTGGATCATACCCAAGGTTTTGGTCGACCAGGAGATATAGCAACTGCCTGGATGATGGTAGAGAATTTAGGCAATGCCTATGAAAGCACAACCTCGATTACCTGGACAGCTCCATCATGGGGAGGAACACCAGAATTACATGATAACAATGGAGTCAAGGTTTTTTCCTTGAATTTGGCACCTGGCGAGATTATAGAATTGCTAGTTTATCTAGATACTCCAATTGATGAGCCATTGGGCTCAGTAACAAGTACCACCATGACGATGTGTATTGGCAGTGGTCAAGAAACACTCTGTGAAGATCTATCTGTTAACTTGACTGCTGCTGCAGTTACAGTTGAAAATGTTCACCGAAGGACATTGCCAAACCAGACATTACAATGGTCTGTTGAGGGATTAATCCCGGCTGATGGGGTAATGTCATGGAACATTGCATCTGCTAACATGATTCACTCCAATTGGATTTGGAGTGTCAACGGAGATTTATCATTTGATGGAGCTAGCATCGATGTGGCTGGCAACCCAGGTGACCCTTTTAGCGGCAACATCTTCCTAGATTTACCGGTAAACGCCATACCTCAGCGGCACTACTTCACCACGAATTCTCAATCTGATAGTAATCATGACCTCTATTTTACACTACATGTCTTGCAAGTTTACCGGAGTGCAGCAACAATTGTTCAACCCATTGCAGATAATTCCGGTGAGCCAGTATCGCTATTTGTTGAAACCACCAATCAAGTTTTGTTGAGATTAGAAAATCCAGGCAATGGGGAGGACGATTTTCTGCTCTCAACTGAAGTTGTTGCAGGGCCAGAAATGAACAGCCCACCAGTTGTAACTATAGTTGAGTATAATCCTCAGAAGACTCTCGGAGCCCTTGGAAGTACCATTGCAACCGTTGATGTCACCTTATCGGAGGATACACCTGCACAGGAACCATTCATTTTGAGATTTAAGTGGCAATCACTAAGTGATCAAAATGTACAATCAGTTGTTGATTTACTTATAGAGGCTGAACCGGATCATAGTTGGGATGTCAACATAACAAATGGATTAAGTTATGACATTACTCCATCTGAGACGTTGACTCTTGATTTTACTGTAAAGAATTCAGGAAATGCATTAGATAATGTCGTAGTTGTTCCTAATTTTGAGTTAAATTACTTCGGCGGTGATGCAAGTATCTGGTCTGCTCAAAACCAAACTTTTGATGAGATAAATGTGAATCAAACCGTTGCTATGAATATGACAATCTTTGCGCCAAGTAACGCATGGAGTGGGACAATTGCCAGATTGAGGCTAGACATCTTCTCTGATGACCTTTACGTTAACAACATTTCAATAGATATCAATGTGATTCAAATTTCTGGTTGGCGATTGAATCTTTCAGATACTAATTTGATAATCGCTCCGGAAGGTCAGAACCTCACTCTAAATGTTGAGCACTTAGGAAATTTGGCTAGACAACCTTGGTACAGTAAAGCAGGAGAGGGCTGGAACATAACTGTACCTCAAAATGGCGGCTCAGTCGAACCGTACGGGGATTCGACTGTGACAATTTTTGTTAATCCGCCATCTGACGCTGTCGCTGGCGAAGTTGGTACTCTACGACTGCGCATCTCAGACGGTGATGGTTCAGGACAAACAATCCAAGAAGTACCCGTTAGAGTAGGGTCTTCACCAAGTATAGATCTGTACTATAAAGGCGATTGGCTAGTCAATAGCAGTCATGAAAGTATGCCAACTGCATGGATAGAAAATACTGGTAATGACTTGGCAGTACTTGGATTAAACATCGTTGGCATACCCAATGGCTGGACAATTAATGCACCTGATACTATCGTCGCCGCTCCTGGTCAAGTCATAGGTTTCCCAATCGGACTATTACCTGAATCATCTTGGGACGGCTCAACAATGCCAGTGACAATTGAAGTCACTCATCCAATTTTAGGCATACAAACCCTCACAATAGATGTCAAGCAATCAGATTTTGCGTTCACTACATCACCAGTTATTTCTGGAGTTGTCGGTGAAGAAATCACAATAGGTGCCACCAATGCCGATGTTATACTTGGTGACGGTGTTGATTCAATCGATTCTTCATTGATTGTCATAATCCCAAGTAGCAAGCAAAACATTTCACTTACCTCATTAGATGAGGTGAATGAATATTTCATCCACTCCGCAGGCTATATGTTACCGGAATTTTCCGCTGGCTGTAATTTCATTCCTGCTTCAATGAACGAGTTGGGAATGAAAAGCATAACAGACAAGATCGGTTCATGCACCTTGATTGCCACTGAGGATGAAAGGTTTTCAGGCAACATCGTGCTATACACAAGTTCTGGCGATAATATTCCTCTCGAACGTAATCAATTCTCCATCTCCCAAGGCACAACCACTACGTTTGACATCAATACCACTAACTGGAAACCAGAAGCTGGGACATTGACATTGAACCTATTGGTTGTCGATTCTTATGGTAGAGAGATTGCTGCCAAGTCAACAGAAGTTGTAGCAAGGGCTAGTGGTTGGAATGTTGGAATAAGTGAGATCTCTGCTGAAGAGGATATTCGTGTCTCAATTAGTAGAACATCATACCAACGACTGGTTGGAGTCACATGTACGCTTTCTATTGACTCTCCTGACAACTCTTGGAGTAAAGAGAGAATTGTTGATATTGGAAGTTTAGACAGGGCGCCTATAATAGAATTTGAAAATCCCGGTGTATTTGATGATGATGATGAGATAAGAGCAGAATTTAGATGCGCTTCTCCTTATGATATTGATGATAATCCTGATGACGATACTGCTAAAACATACTACAAATCTGCTGATTCAGAAATAATCGAAAGTTCTCAGGTCCTGTTTAGCGTATTAACAGTAGTAGTTGTTCTTGGCATAGCATACCTTACTGGCATATTGACTACAAACAAGCCACGCAGTGCCAAAGCAAAGAAGACTGTACAAAACACTGTAACGCCAGATAGTAATGACAAAGGGGAAGAAATTAACGCCTCACAAGAAGATGAAATAGATGATTTTAGCATCGAAATTGAAGAGAAATCAACTGTCAACGAGGTAATAGAAATTATCGAGGATGAAGAAGCCTTAGACCCTGTAGAGGTCGAAGACTATTCCGCATCCGGCAGACTTGCCTCATTGAGAGACGAAATTTTGACCGATGACAAACCGGTGGATACAAGACCAATATCAGATAGAATGGCAGATTTCTTCAAAGACTGATTGCAAGGTATTAATTCACTTGACAGTTTGCGGTCAATATGGACCTCAATCAAGCAAGTGGTACGACATCCGCTTTCTACACTTTACACTCCTGTGATGGTGATTTGGCATTGGTAATTTCAGAGATTCTATTGCTGGAGCCTAATCAAGGATATGCCCAATGGGCCAAATTGATTGAGAATAATCCAACCTTAGAACAGAGATTACTCGACCAAGGTATTTCGCAGCCAAAAAATCTACGGTCCATATCTTGGGATGAGGCCATGTTACTTTTCCTATGCACGATTAATGTAGATGATGAAGGCAAACCCATTGGCATTGGCGAAAGTTTGAAGCGAGAAAGATTTGGAAGATTCCCGTTTGACGACGGTTCATTAATCAATTATCTAATAGAATTCCTGCGTCCAAATATCAAAGTCACCAATTCTAATGAGGTTTTTGACAAGATTGTTCAACTATTGAGTAAATTGTCTTCATTCAATCACAGTAGTGATTACTCTGAACCGAGATTTAGTGGTGGAATGGGAGGAATGAACATACTCGGATTTCTGAGTCTTGAAGAGGTAGTAGAACTTCGAAGACTACTCTCAGGAAGAAATTGGTCTGTAGCATCGGATGAGCCGCTAGATGGGGGTGTCAGAGACGCAATAAAACACGCAATTGCCATGCTAAAAGCTGCAGAAAGGATTGACTCTGGAGTCATCCATAGAGCACACTTGTGATCAAAACTTTTCTGAAGTCAGTCTCTCATACATCGAAGCATATAGCTCAGCAGTCTGGTCAATTACACCTTGCGGTAGCTCTGGAATTGGTGGGTCTTCTGTACCCGCATCCCTTGCTTTTTTGAGTTCCACTTGATGGCCGGTTTCGATATAATGAGTTCTGACAAATTCCTTTGATAATTCGATGCATTCGCCATTTGCATATGCTTCAGCATCCCACCAACGATCTTCATCTAAAGTTCCAAAGGTATCGACTAGTACAACTTTCCTATTGGGTCCAAGAGCGAATTCCTTCTTACCATCTACATGAATAAGACCGTTCTTTGCCGCCTCTCTTTCAATCAATGCATCCACTTTCAAA
>MDTG01427099.1_pt1 | contig 11567 bp, 11 predicted proteins | sample 811421 | NCBI WGS metagenome assembly MDTG01 (sample SAMN05326645, study PRJNA326480) | marine metagenome | isolation source: seawater | place: Pacific Ocean: South East | collected 2011
AATTTCGAGACAAATTTACCAATTTTTTAATTCAATTAAATTTTAAAAATTGATACTAGTATGACTAGTTATCAATGAAAAAAATACAAATTTCACCATCAATTCTATCAGCCGATTTTAGCCAACTAGGTAATGAAATTAAAAGATTAGAAGATGGTGGCGCTGATATGATACATGTTGATGTAATGGATGGTCATTTTGTTCCAAATTTAACAATTGGACCTCCAGTAATTAAATCTTTAAAAAAACATTCAAGAATTTTATTTGATGTTCATTTAATGATTTCACCTGTTCATAAATATATAGAAGCTTATTCAAATGCTGGTGCAGATATAATTACAATACATCCAGAAGCAACAGATAATTTAAGATCATCAATTTTAAAAATAAAAGAATTAAAAAAAAAAGTAGGTGTATCATTAAATCCAGAGACTAAAATTGATATTATTTTAGATTATTTAGATGAAATCGATTTAGTACTAATTATGAGTGTCAATCCTGGCTTTGGAGGTCAAAAATTTATGCCAGAAGTCTTAAACAAAATTAAAGAACTTAAAAAAATTCAACAACAAAAAAAAATAGATTTTGATATTGAAATTGATGGTGGAATAAATTTTGAAAATTCTAAAATTGCTATTGAGGCTGGAGCAAATATACTGGTTTCTGGTACAACAATCTTTAAAAGTAATGATGGAGATATAAAAAAAAATATTGAATTATTAAAGTCTAAATAATTTCATGATTTATATAAATCGTTTTTTTTTTAATGCATACAATCAAATAAGAAAGTTTTATTTAAATTCTAATTTATATGATAAAAAAATTTCTAAAATTGATGACAAAGATCTTATTTATAAACCAAGTCCTCATTTACTCTCATCTTTAATTAAATATCAAAAAAAAAAATTTAAAATTGAAGATTTTGCTCTAGAAGAGATATGGAATAATCATAAGTTAAGTAATAAAGAATATAAAAGTTTAAATAGTTTCTATTGGTTTTTTAGCTTAGATTTAAAATCATCAAAAAAAGCTAGTCAATTGGTAATTTCAAATCGGATTAATCATAATTTCAAATATAATTTTAAAAGTTGGAATTTTGACTTAACAGCAAAAAGAATAATTGCTTGGTTATCTTGCTATAATTTAACTTATGAAGAAAGTGATCAAGGTTATAAAGATAACTTTAATAAAATAATCAAAAAACAAACTAATCATTTGATTAATGAGATTAATAGATCAGAGTTGATTGATGATAAATTAATTGGATGTGCTGCAATCATTTTAGTTGGACTTTGTTATCAAAATGAAAAAAATTATTTAGCTTTTGGCTCAAATAATTTAAAAAAAATATCAAGATTTTTACTTGATAGCTCTGGATTTCCAAAATCTAGAAACATTAAACAATTAATCTTTTATTTGAAATATTTTATTCTTATTAGAGAGTGGTTCAAAGAATCCCAAAACTATATTCCCGAACATATCGAAGAAACTATCTATTATCTTGGTCAGAGTTATGCATTTGCTTGGCAGAATTTAAAATGTGATTTTTTGTTTAACGGCAACAATAATTCAAATAATTTTGAATTTGATAATTACCTTAACAGATTAGGTTATAAATTTAAAAATCAAAATCAAGATTTTGGTGGATATATTCTTCTAAAAAATAAGAAAATTTCTTTAATAATGGATTGTGGATCTACACCAAATTTAAAATATACCAGGGATTATCAAGCAGGAGCTCTATCTTTTGAAATTATAACTAATGGAAAAAAATTAATTAGTAACTGTGGTTATTTTAATAAAGGTAATATTATCTTGAATGAATTATCTAAATCTTCTGCTGCTCAAAATACACTTGTTATAGACGACAACTCTTCTTGCAAATTTGCTAAGATAGATAACTTTTCCTTAATGAAAAAAGGTTTAAAGATAATAAAAAGAAATTACATTTTTGAAAAAAATTATTGGAAAATTAATGCATCTCATGATGGCTATTTAAAAGACTACAATTCAATTCATGAAAGGGAAATTGAATTTTTTCCTGAACAGATAACTTTTATTGGAATTGATAAAATAATAAAAAAAAAAATAAATCATAATTATAAATTTGATATTAGATTTCATGTAGAGCCTGATGTAAAATTAATGAAAACACAAGATAATAAATCAATTTTAATAGAACTTAATGATCAGGGTTGGAAATTTACATGTGATAATTATAATATTAATATTGATAATGGCTTATATTTCGGTAATAAAAATTTATATACTGAAAATCAGAATATATTTGTTACTGGTATTTCAAATAATCAAATTGAAAATATTAAGTGGAAAATTGAAAAAATATGATAAAAAAAATTCAGTCAGCTTTGATTTCCGTATCGGATAAATCAAATTTAAAACCAATTCTAAAGATACTAAAAAAAAATAATGTTAAATTAATCAGCTCTGGTGGTACATTTAAAGAGATAAGAAAGCTTAAATTTAAATGTTTAGAGGTATCTAATTTTACAGGCACTAATGAAATTCTTGGAGGAAGAGTCAAAACTCTACATCCTAAAATTCATGCTGGAATCCTAAACAAAAGAAATAATAAAAAACATTTAAAAGATTTAAAAAAAAATAACTTTGAAAATATTGACTTAGTTATTGTTAATTTTTACCCTTTTGAAGAAATTTTAAATCAAACAAAAATACATGACAGAATAATTGAAAATATAGATGTTGGAGGACCTTCTATGGTAAGGTCAGCGGCTAAAAATTATAATGACGTCACTGTAATCACTTCAAATAAACAATATGATGAATTAATATATCAATTAAATAAATTTAATGGCTCAACATCGTTAGAATTTAGAAGAGAAATGTCTCGTATTGCTTTTAGTGAAACCGCTTATTATGACTCTTTAATAGCTAATTATTTTAATAAAATTTCAGGGACTCTTTTTCCTTCAAAAAAAGTTATTTTTGGGAATTTAATTGAACAATTGAGATATGGAGAAAATCCACATCAAGAAAGTGCTATTTATTCAAAAAATAAAAAAATTAAAATTAAACAAATTCATGGAAAACAATTAAGCTATAATAATTATAATGATATTTTTTCAGCCTTAACGATTTCTAAATCACTTCCTAAAAATACCGGAACTGTAATTGTAAAACATGCTAACCCATGTGGCGTATCTGCTCTTAAAAGTAATGTTGAAAGCTACAAAGCTGCCTTAGCAAGTGATCCTATAAGTGCTTTTGGGGGTATTGTTTCATGTAATTTTAAAATTACAAAAGATCTAGCTAAAGAACTTAATAAAACATTCCTCGAAGTGATAGTTGCAAATGGATTTGATAAAAATTCTCTCAAGATATTAAAACAAAAAAAAAGTTTGCGATTAATAGATGCTTCAAATTTTTTATTAAATGAAATTTTGAGATTTAATTCAATAAATGACTCTATGCTAATCCAATCTGAAGATAGTCATATATTTTCAAAAAAAAATTTTAAAGTCGTTTCAAAGAAAAAACCAAGCAAAACACAATTTGATAATTTAGTATTTGCTTTTAATGTTTGTCGTTATGTAAAATCCAATGCTATAGTGCTTGCAAATAATATGTCAACAATAGGAATTGGATCAGGACAACCAAGTAGATTTGACAGTTGCCAAATTGCAATTAATAAAATGAAAAAATTTAGTAAAATAAATAATGAAATTGTTGCAGCTTCGGATGCTTTTTTTCCATTTGTAGATGGTATTGAAAAACTTGTTCAGTCTGGGGTTTCAGCTGTTATTCAGCCCGCAGGATCAATTAGAGATAAAGAAATAATTAAATTCGCAAATGCAACTAAAACTATTTTGATCTTTTCTAAAACTAGGCATTTTAGACATTAATTTTTTTATCAATCTTAGCAGCTAAAATAAAATCATTTTCGGATAAGCCTTCTATTGCATGTGTAGTAATATTAATTTTTGCATATCCCCATCCAAAATTTATATCAGGGTGATGTCCTTCTTCTTCAGATATTTTACCAACTTCATTGACAAATTTTTGACTTTCTAGAAAATTTTTAAAGATAAATTTTTTTTCTAAAAAATAAATATTTTTTTCATTTTTTGAAACATTCCAACCATCCACCTTTTTTTGATATTTATGAATTTCAGAAATGTCAAAAGGAGCAACACCACCTTCACATGGAACACATTTCTTATTTAATAAATCACTCATCAATATTTAATGCTTTTTTTAATTCACCCAAAGAATCCTTTTTATCTGGATTACCATACCTAAAGTCTTTATGATTTAAATTTTCTCCTTGATTTTTTACTGGTACATTCTTTTTACAAATTGTTCTATTTATCTTATAGCAAATAATGCTTTCAAAAAAAATTATAGAAAAAACGTTGTTATAAAAAAGTTCATTAATTTCACCAATATTTGGAAATCTGTAATTAATATGATCAATGTTTTTTTTCGAAAAATTTACAAAAGATCCTTCACTTGGATTACCAAAATCTTTCATATAACTAGCATGCGTGTCTTCAACTATTAAAAGTCCACCATCATTGATATTCTTTATAGAATTTTGAGTTGTGATAATTTGTTGATTATTAGTATGACCACCATCATCTAATAAAATATCAATCATACCAACCTTATTAAAAAAAAAATTCCAAAATTCTGGTTTTTCTTGATCTCCAATAAAAATTTCAAATCCATCATTTTCAAATTTCTTGGCAGCTGGATTTAAATCGATACCTATTATCCTTGCTTTAGAACCAAAATAGTCTCTCCACATAAATAAAGATCCACCATTTAAAACTCCTACTTCTACAAATATTATTTCTTTGTCTATATAATTATTTAATAAATCATCATAAACATCGAAATAATTTAAGTGTTTATTAGAAAGGTACTTACTTTTTATAAAAGAATTTTTTATTTTTTTTTTTAACACTACACCTACCTAAATTTATGGAGCGGGCAAAGGGGGTCGAACCCTCGACCTTCTCGTTGGCAACGAGACGCTCTACCACTGAGCTATGCCCGCATTTTAAAGAAACATTATATTTAGCGAGTTTTTAAAAAGCAAGCAATAAGAAAATCACAGATAATTGAGATCCTTCAAACTACTTTCAAAACTTTTCTCAAGATTCAATCTAATATCTTTATCTAAAATTTTTTTCCAGTCATTTTTAGGTCCTAAATTAAAAAAAGGAATTCTTTTTTTATCTTTATTTGAAATTACTGCTTCAATAAAACCTTTTTTATTTTCAAGTTTTTGAAGATTATTAAACGATGTAGAATTAATTGAATTAATTGCTTTCTCTCTATTAAAATCTTTTTTTTCTCCTGATATTTTAGTTATAAAATCTACAACACTTTTAAAAACTTCGAATGTTTGATTATCTAAGTCTTCATATCTTATAAATTTAATTGGGAATATCCTGTTACTTTTCCATGATTGATAATTTTTTTCCCAAGAACTTATAATTTGAAAATCGCTGTAATTATCCTTTTTAATATAATCGTAAACAAATTTTCTATCACTTTTAATAAATTCAAGTGCATCATTATAACTTAATTCATAATGATTTTTGAGAGATGTTATTACATTTCTCGGATCTCTAACTATATAAATAGCTCCTAAAGTATTTTCTTTATTTGTAAAACTATAGTTATTAAATTTACCTAAAAAACTATGAGTTTTAAAAAATCTTAATTCCTTTTGGGAATTTATTTTTTTTTGTGCTTCAGTCCAATATTTTGCTGTTTCACCAGGTTTTTTTTTATCAAAAGTAAAATTTGTGAAATATTTTTCTGATGGAAATTGATCAATAAACCTTAAATTATTTTGGTCAAATATACCACTTTGTGAAAAATAATAAGATGATATCAAAGACCTTAACCAAGTATTACCACTTTTGGGATATGAAGCGATCCATATAATCATCATTAAATATTTTAGTCAGATAACTCAAGAGTATCAAAAATTTCTTTGTACCCATTAAAAGTTCTATAATATTTATCTGTACCGTGTATTCCTTTTGCAGTTAATTTGTTTCCAATCGACTCGATCGCAAAATCATTACATTCATTAATAGATGGCATTAATTCTGGGTAATGTTTTCTTATTTGTTCAGTATAAAAGAGATCTTCTATATCAGAATTTATAACTTTATTTTTACACAATTCCGTCATTAATTTTGTGTTTCTTAAACTAAAACCACCATTAATCATAAACTTATTTTCATCTTCAAAATTAACACAAACAGGTCCAAGCATACTTAATTTAGGAAATTCAATGTTTGAAATATTTCTTAGAATTATTGTATCAGATTGGAAAACCAAAACTCTTCCCTCTTTTACTTTTTTCCAAATATTTTGATCTAACAAAATTTTAGAATACTCTTTTAAATTAATTTTATTTTTATTAATCTCTATTTTGTATGATATTTTACCAAATATCTTTTCAACAAAATCAATCGTTTCTTTTGTACTTATTAACATTAAATTGAAATTTGGCATTTTATCTATTGCATTTTTGATCACCAACATTAACGCTAAGGATAATCTTGTGTCTAAAATTAACATCAAATTTTCACAACTATCTTTATGGATATATGTAACTTTCTTGTTTAGGTAATTATTTAGATAATTTTGACAATTTATTTCAATCATAATTCTACAAGTTAATTAAAAAACATGTGGTTTTAAATATTTTTTTTTTATAAGATCATCTTCATGAAATTTGATGATTTACCAAGAAAAATACCCGTTTTCCCCCTAAGTAATTTTATAATTTTTCCAAAAACTTCCGTTCCACTAAATATTTTTGAGCCAAGATACATAGATATGATTAATGATACCATGAAATTAAATAAATTTATCGGAATGATACAGCCCAAAAAAACTAACGATAAAAATAATTTGATACCAGAACTGCATGATATTGGATGTTTAGGTAAAATTACATCATTTCATGAGTCTGATGATGGAAGATTTTTGATTGAATTAAAAGGAATAATCAGATTTGAAATTATAAAAGAAATACAAACTAGTAAAAAATATAGAGAATTCGAAATAGATTTCAGTAAATTTAATGAAGATCTTTTAGATAAAAAAAAAGATTTAAAGTTTTCAGATTTAGAGTTAATTTTTAAAGATCTTAAAGCATTATTTGAAAAAAGGGGTTTTATTATAAATTGGAAAGCTCTAGAAAAACAAAGCTTAGATGAAACCATCAATGCTTTGGCTATGGCATCACCTTTTACTTTAGAAGAGAAGCAAGTTTTGTTGGAAGCCAAAAATTTAGATAATAGAAAATCAAAAATATCAGAAATTTTAGCAACTTATACTCATGATCAATTTAACAATACAACTGTTCAATAATTTTAAATTAGAAATCCATTGTCAGCTATCTTAGTCAAAAATCCATTGATTGATTTATTTTTACCTAACATTTGAACTGATTTACTCATAAAATTAGTATTTGTCTTACTTTCAACATTAAAAAACTCATAAATAAAATCAACACCATTAGAAAATAAAAAATTTGAAGATTTAGTTTTTTTCTGAAAATTCAAACAAATCGAACTATCTAATTGAATACCCAAATTTATTTTGTAATTAATCAACTCTAGTAAAACTTTTATGTCTCTAATTGTCATATTAAAACCTTGACCAGCTAAAGGATGTATTTTATGTAACAAATCACCAAATGCTAATATATTATTGTAATAATATATTCTAAGATTAGCAGCTTTAAGTTCAAATGTCTTTAATTTTTCAATTTCATTAATTTTATATTGTTTTAAATTTTTTTTAATAAAGTTTAATAATTCATTTTTATTAATATTTTTTTTTTTGCGAACAGAATATACAACAGAAGTTTCGGTCTTAGAGACTGGTAGAAATGCAATTGGTCCATCCTTAGTAAAAATTTGTATTGCAGTATTATTTGAAAGTAATTTATTATGTTTAATGATTGTTACATGACCGTAACTATAATAGTTTTTTTTTAATTTATTGTAAAAAAATTTTTTGCTTAATTGATGTTTTTGATCAGTATTAATTACTAAATTATAATTTTTATAAGAAATAATTTTTTTTTTATCTTTTAAGATATTAAAAAATTTATTTTTTCTTAAGTCTGATAACAAATAATCATATAATTTATAATTTTTTATTATTGAAAAGAGTTTTTTTTTTTTATTTTCAAAATTCAAAATTTTTTCATTAGCCAAATTTTGACTATAAATTTCAATTTTATTAATATCCCATAATAAATGATCAATATTTAGAATATCATCATTAAAAAAATCTATATTATTTTTAGAAATTCCCAATGTTTGTGATTTATCATAAAAGTTAGTGACATTATTGGATATTAAATCAACTTTTAACCCTTTATTGGTCAAAGTTTTTGCAAGCGATAAACTTGTTAATCCATTCCCTAATATACAAACTTTCATAATATTTTTAATTTTAACAACAAAAATTAGATGATACAAAGTGATAAATTTGACTCATTTAATATGGATATAAAAAAAATCATAAATTCGGCTTTCAACTTTACAATTAAAAGATTAATTGAAATTTTAGGGCTTTTATTGTCTATTTCAAGCTTACTGCTTTTTATAGCGTTAATTTCTTATTCACCAGAGGATCCAAATTTTATTTTTTCTGAAGGAAAAGAAATCAACAACTTACTAGGATTTAAGGGAAGTCTTACATCAGATATTTTTTTTCAATCTATCGGTCAAATATCATATTTAATTTCGATTACTCTTCTCATCACGGGTTTAAATATTTTTTTTAAAAAAGAAATCTTACTTATTATTGATAGTCTTTTTTTTATTACACTTTATTCAACTTTAGGTTCACTTTTTTTAAGTTATTTTTATGAAAATAATCTTACCCTTTACATAAATGGTAATGGTGGTTTTGTGGGGAATTTTCTCAATAACACATTTTTTAATAACATGATTAATGCCCAAGAGAGTATATCTTATTATTCTTTTATAATAATAATAATAATTTTATTCTTAAAAAGTATAAACTTTAATTATAAAAGTGTTTATTCTTACTTAAAGAAAATAGTTAGTAATAAAAAAGAAAAAATTTACACCAAAAAAAATGAAATAATAAATGAATACATTCCCCAAGAAGATATCAAAAATTTAATTCAAGAGGATCTACCATTTATTAAAGCAGAAAATATTCATTTAAAAAATAAAAACAAATTTCAACTTCCAACAATTAATTTATTAAAAGCACCAAGTAAAAAAGAACGGGAAAATCTAGATATAAATGAGGATATTGATCAAGAATTTTTAGAAAAAATTCTTTTAGATTTTGGGGTAAAAGGAAATATCAAAAAAATTAGTCATGGACCTGTAGTAACATTGAATGAATTTGAACCAGCTGCAGGAGTAAAAGTTTCAAAAATAATTAATCTCTCAGACGATATTGCTCGAAATACTAGTTCGGAGTCTGCTCGTATAGCCACTATTCCTGGTAGAAATACTGTAGGTATAGAACTTCCAAATCCATCAAGAGAAAATGTATATTTAAGCGAAATTCTTAATGATACAAATTTTAAAAAGAGAGAGATAAAGCTTCCTATAGCTTTAGGAAAAAATATTTCAGGAACACCTCTTATAAGTGATTTGGCATCAATGCCACATTTATTAATTGCTGGAACAACTGGATCTGGAAAATCAGTTTGTATTAACACAATTATATTATCTTTGCTGTACAAGCATACACCAGATAAATGTAAATTCATTTTAATTGATCCTAAAATGCTTGAACTATCTACTTATGAAGGGATACCTCATTTACTTTGCCCTGTTATTACTGAAGCTAAAAAAGCAGCTTCAGTTTTAGGATGGGTAGTTAAAGAAATGGAAAGTAGATACAGATTAATGACAAAAGAAGGTGTCAAAAACATTGATGGTTATAATGCAAAACATAAATTGCCGATGCCATATATAGTGGTGGTGGTTGATGAAATGTCAGACTTAATGCTCGTAGCGGGTAAAGAAATTGAAAATTATATTCAAAAATTATCTCAAATGGCTAGAGCAGCAGGAATTCATATCATAATGGCTACTCAAAGACCAAGTGTTGATGTTATAACGGGAACTATAAAAGCAAATTTTCCTACAAGAATTTCTTTTCAAGTTACTTCCAAAATAGATAGTAGAACAATTTTGGGAGAGCAAGGAGCAGAACAATTATTAGGTAAAGGTGATATGTTGTATATGTCTTCGGCTAATAGAATTGTTAGAATTCATGCTCCTTTTGTTTCAGAAGATGAAATTGAAAAAATTAACAATTTTTTGAGAACTCAAGCTGAGCCTGATTATGTTGATGAAATCTTAAGTTTTGCAGATGAAAAAGAAATGAATGAAGTCTCAAAAAATCAAGGTGACAAAGATGAACTATATCAAAACGCGGTTGAAATCATCAAATCTGAAGGAAAAGCTTCAACGTCCTTCTTACAAAGAAAACTTCAGATAGGATATAATCGAGCTGCCAGAATTATTGATATGATGGAGGCTGAAGGTATTGTTAGTAAAGCAAATCATGTCGGAAAAAGAGATGTGCTTTAATGAAAAAAATTTATTTAGTTATAATTTTTCTTTTTTTAACAGGCCAAGTATCTGCATCAATAAAAAAAAATATAATTAATAAATTTAAAGGTATTGAAAATATTTCTTTTAATTTTGAACAAAATATTAATGGTAAAGTAGAAAATGGAAATTGTATTATAGAATATCCAAAAAAAATTAACTGTAAATATAATTTGAGTAATCAAAAAATCTTAATTTCTAATGGTAAAACTTTAGTGATAAAAACTCTTACAAGTTATTATTTATATCCTTTAGAAAAAACCCCATTGAATTCAATTCTCGATAAAAAATTTTTATTAGATAAAATTAAAAACATAGAAGAAAGACATATAAATGATGATTACATAAATTATAAATTTATAGAAAATGATAATGAGATAAATTTATTCTTTGACAAAAGAACTTTTAATCTAATTGGATGGCAAACAATTGATATATACCAGAATATAAGCATCACCTATTTATCATCTATTAGTAGGAATAAAAAATTGAAAAAAAAACTATTTACGATACCAAAACAAAATTGATTTATAAAAAAACTGTTTCGGTTTTAAAAACTTTCATGCCTCTAGCAATGTAATTATTAAGTGCATTTTTATGATCTAGCGAACAAGTATGTACCCAGACTCTTTTAGGTTTATTTGAAAATGAATTTTTTATAGCATTTGAAAGTAAGTATGAACCTAGTTTCTTATTCTGGTATTCTTCTAATAATCCAAGATAAGCAATTTCAACTTCATTTTTTTCTGGATGTAAATTAAGTTCAAAATATCCTGCTAGCTCATTTGAAATTTTCAAAACATAAGTTTTTACATTTTTATTAGAAACATAGTCAATCCATTGCTTTTCATTCCAAACTAACCGATCTACCCAATAATGTTTTTTTCCAACATTTTTGTAAAAAAATTTATTTAGCTGAAAATCAACTGGATCCAA
>MDTG01047098.1_pt1 | contig 11566 bp, 10 predicted proteins | sample 811421 | NCBI WGS metagenome assembly MDTG01 (sample SAMN05326645, study PRJNA326480) | marine metagenome | isolation source: seawater | place: Pacific Ocean: South East | collected 2011
ATTTAAAAATAATATAAAATTATTTGTAGGAACATGTTATACAATAAGCACGTTATTAATTTTACTTACCTTCAAAAAGTATCTACCGACTGATTTACAATCAATTTTAATTGCTATGTTCATATTGACTTTAATTTACCAAATTAAAATTTTTAATAAGGATAAACCAAAAAATTGTTTAAAGGCTTTTAGGGCAAATAATTTTGCTGGAGCTTTACTTTTTTTTTCAATACTAGCTTAATAATGAAATTTGAAGAATTAAAAAAAATTTTAAGAAGACTCTACAAAGAACATATAAGATTTCACTTAAAAAGAATTATTTTATGTTTATTTCTATCTATAACAGTAGCAGGTACGACTTCTGCTATCGCGTGGTTGTTAGACCCTGCTGTAAAAAAAATTTTTATAGATAAAAACCAAACTCTTGCATGGTTAATTCCTCTTGCAATTATTATTACGTTTGCTGCAAAAGGTTTATCCTTATATTTTGCAAGATTAAATATCAATGTAGTTGGCCAAATGATTTCAGGTGAGATGATAAAAAAAATTGCTAACTCAATAATTTTTTCAGATATTGAAACTTTGGATAATAGACACTCTGGTAAATACATTTCAAATATTAATTACGATGCAGCACAGATTTCACATCTTGTAAGTACCGGAGTTTTAAATTTAATGAAAGATTCTTTCTCAGTTATTTTATTAGTAGGTCTTATGTTTTATCAAAATTGGAAATTAGCTTCGTTTGCAGTTTTTATGATTCCGCTTGCAGGAGGTCTAGCGAAAAATTTAGGAAAGCAGGTAGGTAAAGCTACTAAACAAGCTAGTATATTAACAGGAACCTTCACATCTTTTTTGACTGATATTTTAAGAGGATCAAGGATGATAAGAATATTTCAGAAAGAAGCCAAAGAAAATAAAAATGCAGATGAAGTGGTAGATAGTCTTATTCAAAAAAATATAAAAGTTTTAGCAATCATGCTTAGAGCGACACCAATAATGGAAGCTTTAACCGGATTGATGATTGCTGGTTTTATTTTTTTTTCTGGCAAATTAATTAGTTCAGGTGAATTAGGAATTAATAATTTTTTTTCTTTTTTAGCGGCTATGATGTTGGCTTATCAGCCCATAAGGTCTCTTGCTACTATTAACATGGTAGCCTATCAGGGTGCGGCAGCGGCTCAAAGAATTTATGATATAATAGATAAACCAATTAAAATTAAAAACGACTCATCTTTACCTGATTTAAAATTAAACAAAACAGATATTAAATTTGACAATGTTAGCTTTAAATATAAAACCACTCAAGATAAAGCGGTAAATAATATTAATATTACCATTGATGGAGGTAAAATTTCTGCTTTAGTGGGTAAAAGCGGAGCGGGCAAAAGCACCATAATTAATTTATTACCAAGATTTTATGATCCTCAAGACGGTAAAATATTTATTGATGATCAAAATATAAAAAAAATTAATTTACACTCCCTAAGAAAAAATATCTCCCTAGTCAGTCAAGATGTAGTTCTATTTGATGATAGTATAAGAAATAATATTGCATACGCGGACGCATCAGCAACACAAAACGATATTGAAGAAGCCTGTAAATTTGCTGCTGCTGATGAATTTATAAATAAACTTCCAAACAAGTATGAAACGATAGTTGGAGAAAACGGTGTAAGGTTATCAGGTGGCCAGAAACAGAGAATTTCAATCGCAAGAGCAATCTTAAAAAAATCATCAATTATATTGTTAGATGAAGCGACTTCTTCATTAGATACAGAGTCAGAAAGAGTAGTTCAAAATGCTATTAATAACCTCATTAAAGGAAGAACTTCAATTGTTATCGCTCACAGAATGTCTACAATTCATAACGCTGATAAAATATTTGTGCTCAAAAATGGAAAAATTGTTAATTCTGGTAATCATGATTATTTGATTAAAAATTGTGATGAATATAAATCTCTTTATGAAAAGCAAATCAAATAATTGTGATGTTTCTATTATATAGAATTCTTACCTTTATTATTTATCCTATTTTAATACTTTTAACTTTTTATAGAAAATTAATTAAGAAAGAACACCCAGATAGATATAAAGAAAAAATATTTCTCTCAAATTTTAATGTTAACAGACAGAAAAATAAAAGACTTTTTTGGTTTCATGCGGTTAGCATAGGAGAAATGAAAAGTATTACACCTGTTTTAAGAGAGCTAAATAAACAAAGAAACAATATTGAATTTCTAATTACTACGACTACTCTTAGCTCAAGTGATTTAATTATTGAAGAATTTAAAGAATTCAAAAACGTACAGCATAGATTTTTTCCTTTTGATGTAAATTTTCTTGTAAAAAATTTTTTAAAATTATGGAAACCAGATACAATTTTTTTTATAGATTCAGAAATTTGGCCTAATCTAATACTAAATGCAAAAAAAAATAAGATCCCAATGATTATTTTAAATGGAAGAATAACACAAAAAACTTTTAATAAATGGGTAATGATCTCAAGTTTTTCTAAAAAATTATTTAATTATTTTGATTTATGCTTGTGTTCTAATTTAGAAACTAAAAATTTCCTTTTATCATTAAATGCAAAAAATGTTTTTTATACTGGGAATATAAAATTAGCTCGGAGTGTCACTAATCAAAAAGTCAATCTTGACAACCAAAAAATACTTGGTGATTTAAGATTTTGGATAGCGGCTAGCACTCATGAGCCCGAGGAAATTATGTGTTTAAAAACCCATCAACTTTTGAAAAAAAAGTTTGAGAAAATTACCACAATTATAGCTCCCAGACATATTAATCGCACAAGAAAGATTTACGAATTATGTTCGAAAATGGGACTGAAAACGCAAATTCTTGAAAAAGAGGGTACTTTGGATGTTACTAAAGAAATAATAATAATTAATTCTTTCGGCCTGCTATCCGTATTCTTTATGGAGGCAAAGAGTGTGTTTATAGGAAAATCAACTGTAAAAAATTTAGAGTCTGTTGGCGGCCAGAATCCAATCGATGCTGCTAATTTTGGATGTAAAATATATCATGGAAACTATGTATATAACTTTCAAGAAATTTATGATTTTTTAAAATTAAATAAAATTTCAGAAGAAATTGACGGTTATAATAGTTTAGCAAATAAATTAATTAATGATCTAAGCTCGGTTGTATCAAAAAAGGATAAATTTTCCTCCGTAATGAGAGATTTGGAGAAAAAAACTTTGTCAGATACAATGAATCATCTAAATAAATTTTTATTTAATGAAATTTAACAAACCTAAATTTTGGGACAAGGGAATAAGTATTTATGCAGTAATCTTGTATCCATTCACTATATTAGTTCATTTAGTTATTTTTATAAAAAAAAAAATATCTAGATATTCAGTTTCAAAATTGCCAATAGTGTGTATTGGAAATATTTATATCGGTGGAACTGGAAAAACTCCTTTAACAATATTCATAGCTAATAAACTTAAAAACTTAGGTAAGCGACCGGTGATTATTAGAAAATTTTACAAAGAACATAATGACGAATATGGTTTAATCAAAGATAAATTTGAAGATTTTATATTAAATACTAGTAGGATCAAAAGTATTCGAGAAGCTGAAAACTCTAAATATGACTGTGTTATTTTAGATGATGGTTTTCAAGATTTAAGTATAAATAAAAATTTTAGTATAATTTGTTTTAATGGTGATCAATTAATAGGCAATGGTTTGGTTTTACCATCTGGTCCTCTTAGGGATAATTTAAGTTCTCTTAAAAGTGCGCATGTAATTCTGATTAATGGTGAAAGAAATGTTAATTTTGAAAATAAAATTCTCAGAATAAATAATGATCTTGAGTTTTTTTATTCAAGATATAAACCAACTAATATTGAAGAATTTATTGATAAAAAGTTATTGGCGATAGCTGGTATTGGAAACCCAGATAATTTTTTTAAACTACTAATTAAAAATAATCTTAAAATAGAAAAAAAGATAGTTTATCCAGATCATTATGTATTTACTAAAAATGAAATTTTAAATATTGTTAATGAAGCAAATTCAAAAAATTATCAGGTTATAATGACTGAAAAGGATTACTATAAAATTAAAGATTTTAATATGTCTGAGATAAAATACTTAAAAATAAACCTAGAAATCTATCAAAGCGAGAAATTGATTAAAAAAATTTTAAAGATTTATGATCAGAAATATTAATTATTTTTTTCAATCTTTATTTGTTTATTTTTTCTTTTTTATTGGTCGTTTTATTGGATTAAGGTTAAGTAGAATTTTTTTTTCTTTTTTATTTAGTCTTATCGGCCCAATATTTAAATCAAAAAAAATTGTAAATAAAAATTTAAATTCTTTCAATCCAAACATCACAGAAATAGATAAAAATAAAATCATTAAAAGTATGTGGAATAACTATGGAATGACTTTTGTTGAATATATTTTTTTAGGTATTTTTAGAAAGAATAATAATCATATGATAATAAAAGGAGAGCAAAATATTTCAAAAGTGTTGAGTGGAAAAAAACCAGTTATATTTATTTCAGGCCATTTTGCAAATTTTGAATTAATGTCAATGGAAATTACAAAAAAGAATATTAATTTAGCAACAATTTACCGACCATTAAATAATATATTTTTAAATCCATTTATGGAATATTTAAGAAAAAAATATATTTGTAAAAACCAAATTAAAAAAGGTTTTAAAGGTGTAAGAGAGGCAATAAATTATTTAAAAGATAATAATAGTATTGCATTAATGATTGACCAAAGAGTAAGTGAAGGTGATAAAATAGATTTTTTTAATAAGCCGGCTCTAACTACTACTCTGCCGGCTCAATTGGCTTTTAAATATAAAATTAATATCATTCCGGTTTATATTGAGAGAAAACAAAATGACTTATTTGAAATTGAATTTCAAAAAGAGATTGAGCCAGGAGATTATAAAAACAAATTGGATCTCACTTTTAAATTAAATAAAATTTTAGAAAATATGATTATCAAAAATCCTGGTCAATGGATTTGGACACATGATAGGTGGAAATAATTATTTATTATTTAGACTTCTAAATCTGATATTTACCTCTTTTGGAGAAAAATAAGCCTCTTGTAAATCGACATTCCAATAATTAAGATCTTTTAATAATATTTTTTTTCCTGAGATTGCACATACAACATAATCTCCTTCTTCTTCTATCTCGAAATAATTATTTTTGAAAATAAGTTTAGCTTTTTTTTTATTCATCTTTAAAATATACAATATAATAATAGTCATGAATATTGGATTAATTGGAAGTGGTGGAAGAGAAAATGCTTTTTGTAAGAAAATATATGAGTCTAATTCTGTTAAGCGAATAGTATGTTTTCCAGGCAATCCAGGGACCTCCCAATATGCTATTAATGAAGATATCGATATCTTAAACTTTAAAAAACTTTTAAATCGACTTAAATTTTATAAAATTGATCTTGTATTAATTGGTCCTGAAGAGCCGCTGGTGAAAGGTTTAGTTGATTTCCTTAATAAAAATAAAATTAAAGTATTCGGTCCAAATAAATATGCATCAAAATTGGAAGGCTCTAAATCTTTCATGAAGAAAGTTTGCTTAGATAATAAAATTCCAACCGCAAAGTTTAAAATTTGTACAAAAAGAAAACATGTTTTTGATTTTTTAAAAAAAAGCAGTCTACCTATTGTTGTTAAAGCTGATGGACTGGCAGCTGGTAAGGGGGTTTCAGTTTGTAATTCTAAAAGACAGGTTTTTGAGTTCTCAGATAAAATATTTAAAGGTAAGTTTAAATCTTCAAAAAAATTAGTGTTAGAGGAATTTCTAGAAGGCGAGGAAGCAAGTTATTTTATTATTGTTGATAATAAATCTTTTAAATTTTTTGGTTCAGCTCAAGATCATAAACGTGTAAAGGAGAATGATAAGGGGCCTAATACTGGAGGCATGGGTGCTTATTCTCCTGCACCAATCATTAATAAAGTGGTAGAAAAAAAAATAATAAAAAAAATTATAAAACCGACCTTATATGCGCTAAAAAAAAAAGGAAAGTCTTACAAAGGGTTTTTATACGTAGGTCTCATGATTAAAAATGATGAACCATTTCTAATTGAGTATAACATAAGAATGGGAGACCCAGAGTGTCAGGTAATTTTACCAAGATTGAAATCCGATTTTATTAAAATTATTAATAAAGCTGTCAATAACAAATTAGATAAAATTTCAATTAAGTGGAGAAAAGAAAAATGTATGACGATAGTCTTATGTTCAAAAGGTTATCCTGGTATTTATAAAAAAAATATCCTGATTAAAAAAATTGATAAGATAAAACAAAATAAAAATAATTTTATTTTTCATGCAGGAACAAAAAAAATAGACGGTAAGATTTTTTCTAATGGCGGAAGGGTTTTAAATATAGTTTCATTGGGAAATAATTTTTCTAAAATAAGAAAGATTATAATTAAAATTATAAAAATTTTAAATTGGAAAAATGGATTTTATAGAAAAGATATTGGTTTTAGAGTTATAAAAAAATATGAGAATTATTAGCGGTTCTTTAAAAGGTAAGTCAATTAATTTTATAAAAAATTCTACCACGAGACCTCTAAAAGACTCGGTAAAAGAAAATATTTTTAACGTTCTAGCCCATTCAAATCAAATAAAGATAAAATTAGAAGAAGCAAATGTTTTAGATTTATATTCAGGTATTGGATCATTTGGCATTGAGTGTATTTCAAGAGGAGCTCAAAAAGTAACATTTGTAGAAAAAGATAATAATGCTGCAAAAATTTTAAATAAGAATCTTTTAAACTTATCCATAAAAAAAATTACATCAGTGTATAATGGTGAAATTAACTTATTTTTAGAAAAAAATAACTATGAAAAATTCAATATATTTTTTTTGGATCCGCCTTTTAAAAGTAATGAATTTATTGAAAACATAAAAGTTATAAAAAAATCTCAATTTTTTGAAGATAATCATATTGTAGTAATTCATCGGGAGATTAAAAGTAATGATAATTTAGATAGATATATTAATGTTTTAATTACTAAATACTATGGAAGATCAAAAATTATATTTGGAACATTTAACTGAGCAATTTTCTTGTAAGCTTTTTAACTTGTTCCACGGCTGGCTGATTGAATGGGTTAATTTTTGTTAAGTTTCCAATCAATATAGTTTCAATTATAAAATAAGAAAATAATTTTCCCAAAACCTCTTCATTAGCATTTTTTACTATAAATTCCCTAAAGGGAATTTTATTTTTTTTTAAAGTAGAAATCAGTGCATCTTTTTGGGCTAATTTAATTTCATGCAAACTCTTTTTATTTAAAATATTTTTTTCTTTATTGATACTCTTAATTACTACTTTGTTTTTAGTTTTCTCATTTGTGCTAAATATGTGAAACAATTTATTCTTTGGTCCGTCAAGATATAATTGTAATAAGCTATGATGGTCTTTAGGACCTGCAGAAATAATTGGTAAAAATCCATTATCTTTCTTACCTAAGCTTTCTGCTATCAGTTGTTGACACCAAAAAAGAAATTTTTCTAATTCTGTAGAATAGCATATAAAGACTAAATTATTTATTTTTTTAGTTTTAAATAAGTTTGCAAGCTTTAAGACGCTTTCTTTTAAAAAATTAAAATCTTTACCTTTGAGATAATCAGTTGTGTTAGATCTTAACCTTTGAATATTTATTCCCATTAAATAAGCTGGAACAATGCCAACTTCAGATAAAACTGAATATCTGCCACCTATATGTTTTTTATGCTCAATATAAAATAAATTAAATTTCCTTGAAAGATTATATAAATAGTTATTTTTTTTTTCAGTAATAATGATTATATTTTTTGAGTTTTTTTTAACTAATGAAGAAAATGTAAAAAAGTTAGATAATGTTTCAATCGTATTTCCAGATTTAGATATTATTAAAAAAAGAGTTTTATTTATTTTTTCCTGTTTTTTTAGCTGATCTATTTTTTTTGAATCTAAATTGTCTATAAAATAAAATTTTTTTTTAATCTTCCGTTCTAAGAAACTATATATAGCTTCCGCTCCTAAAATTGAACCACCCATTCCTATTAAAACAATTGTTTTATAGTTTAAAAATTTTTTAAGTTGGTTTTTATCAAAATTAAAATTATAATATTCATTAAGAACATTAACAGTTTTATTCTTATTTTTAATGTCTTTGTATAATAATTTAAGAGCTTTTTTTAATTCTGCCCTCAGGCCTAATTTAAAACTACTTTTCAAAAATTTATTTTGAATATTGTTCTTTGTAATTAAGTTTTCTTGTATCACTATCTAATTTTTTCTAAAATTTTTTTTTCTAATGATTTAGATTTATCTGTACTTTTTATAATTTCCTCTCTTGGAGCTTTGAGAATATTTTTTAATTTTCTTTTGTCATCTATATTTTTAATTTTACTATCTGGAGTTGGTATTTTGTCATAATCTGGCGGTAAAATTAATGGATCTTTTTTTTTAACTAAGAATTCATCAGTATTCTTAGTTTTTTCATTTCTTAAAACTTTTCCTGCATCTTCAAAACCACCACATGAATAAAGAGTAATAAATAATAAATTAATTATAAAAAAGTTTTTCATCGTTTAATTAACTACATTTCCTCTAAATAAAAAAAGTATAATTCCAATTGATATAAATATATCTGCTAAATTGAATGTAAACCAATGAAAATTATTTAAATGTAAATCTACAAAATCTGGCACTGCTTTGTAAAAAAGTCTATCATAAAAATTTCCAACAGCTCCTCCAATGATAATTGAATAAGTCAACTTATCAAATCCTTTTGAACAAATCATTAAAAAAACAAGATATGTAATTATTATCCCAATTAATACACTAATTAAGTTGTAAATTAAAATGGAGTCAAAATTTAATAAACCAAAACCTATTCCTGTATTCCATATCAAATCAAAATTTATAAAACTATTAATATAGTAAACCTTTTCGCTAAAATTATTTATGATTTCAAGTTTTGAAAATCTATCTAAAAAAAAAATGATGGCAATTAGCACAAAGTGATATAAATTTTCTTTTATATACAAAATCCTCGTTTTATCTGTTAATTTTATAAAAAAATTCATTTATTTTACTTTGGCACACCTGCTACATTTTTCTTCTAAAATTTTCCAACACCTCTGACATTTAATACCTATAGCTTTTGTCACTTCGATTTTCATATCATCTTTTTCTAATAATATTTTCTCAGCTTTAGAAGTAATCAAGTATTCAGCTAAATCGAGTTTGTTTAATAAATCAAATTTTTGTTTCCCAACAAATAATTTTACATTAGCTTCTAAACTTGATCCAATTTCCTTCGTAGATCTTTTTGCCTCAATAGCAATATTTGCTTCTTGTTTAATTTTAAACAATTGATCCCATTTTTCATTCAATTTGACGTTTTCCCAATTTTTAGGGACCTCGACAAAAAAATATTCATGAATATTTTTTTCTTCTTTACTTATTAAACTATATATTTCATCTGTTGTGAAAACTAATATTGGGGCAAACCACTTCAATAAACTTTCTAATATAATATTTAAAACAATAACACAGTTTCTTCTTTTATTCGATTTTAAGCTATCGCAGTAAAGCACATCTTTTCTTATATCAAAATAAAAAGATGAAAGATCCAAAGTGCAGAAATTCAATAATTCTTTATAAAGTTTGTGAAAATTATAATTTTTCAAATTATTCTGTACAGACTTACTTATATGGAAAATTTTATGTAAAATATATTGTTCTAATTCATCAAATTCATTTAAATCTAAATTTGCGAAATTTTGTTTTTCAAATTTATCTTTTAAGTTTCCCAGCAAAAATCTAAAAGTATTTCTTATTTTTCTATAAGACTCTGCGTGTTGACTTAAAATACTTTTATCAATTCTTAAATCTTCAGCATAATCAGAAGATGCTACCCAAACTCTTAAAATATCTGCGCCGTAATTTTTTAATATATCTTCAGGTAAAATAACATTTCCCATAGATTTTGACATCTTCATGCCTTTGCCATCTACAACAAAACCATGTGATAAAATACTCTTAAATGGAGCTTTGCCTCTGGTTCCACATGACTCTAGTAAAGAAGAATGAAACCAACCTCTATGTTGATCAGAGCCCTCTAAATACATATCTGCGGGCCATTTTAAATCTTTTCTTTTTTCTAAAACGAAGCTGTGCGTTGATCCACTGTCAAACCATACTTCAACAATATCGTTGAGTTTTTCGTAATCATTTTGGTTATATTCGGTACCTAAAAATAATTTTGGATCATCTGTAAACCAACAGTCTGAACCTTGTTTTTCATAAATAGAAGCAATTCTCTCTATTACTTTTTCATCTTTTAAAGGCTCTTTTGTTTTTTTATTAATAAATATTGGTAATGGAACGCCCCATACTCTTTGCCTTGAAACACACCAATCAGGTCTTCCTTCAACCATTGAGAGCAATCTTTCTTTTCCTTTATTTGGATAAAAAACTGTATCATTAATTGCCTTAATAGCTTTTTTTCTTAGATCATTTTTCTGCATTGAAATAAACCACTGAGGTGTTGCTCTATAAATTAGAGGAGCTTTCGACCTCCATGAGTGAGGGTAACTGTGATTTAACTTGTCATTTTTAAGTAATCTTTTTTGTTCTTTCAGCTTTTCAATTACAACTGGATCAGCTTTAAAAATGTGAGTATTTGTAAAAAAAGGGATTTCCTTTGTATAAAGACCTGAATTATCTACTGTGTAAAGAGAGGGAATATTATTTTTTAAACATAAATTAAAATCATCTGGTCCATGACTTGGAGCACAATGAACAATACCAGTACCTTGATCTAAATTTACAAAATTAGCGTCTAGCATAGGAACATCATAATTAAAATCCATTTTTATAAATGGATGACTGCAAACGGTTCCTATAAATTCAGAACCTTTAAAGGTTTTTAATTCTTTAAACTTCTTAATATTACATTCTTTAATTATCGAATTTATTAAATTTTTTGCAACTACGATTTTTTTATCTTTAAAGTGTTCAAGATCACTTATTTCCAAAACCGAATATTCAATACTACTATTAAATGCTAATGCTTTATTTGCTGGTATAGTCCACGGTGTTGTTGTCCAGATAATAATATTTGTATTTTTAAGAAAATCTTTATTAGTCTTTTTTACTTTGAATGCCGCATATATTGTACTTGATATATGATCCAAATACTCAACTTCCGCGTCGGCCAAGGCGGTTTTTTCAACTGTTGACCACAAAACAGGTTTAAAGCCTTGATATAAACTTCCATCTAAAAGAAATTTTCCTAATTCTCTAACTATTTGAGCTTCAGCTTCATAGCTCATTGTGGAATAATAATTCTTAAAATCCCCAACAACACCCAACCTTTTAAATTCTTTTATATGTACATCAATCCAATTTTTAGCAAATTCTCTACATTCTTGCCTAAAATCTTTTATTGGAACCTCATCCTTATTTTTTTTCTTTTTTTTGTATTGTTCCTCAATTTTCCATTCTATTGGTAATCCATGACAATCCCATCCC
>MDTG01000209.1_pt1 | contig 11565 bp, 12 predicted proteins | sample 811421 | NCBI WGS metagenome assembly MDTG01 (sample SAMN05326645, study PRJNA326480) | marine metagenome | isolation source: seawater | place: Pacific Ocean: South East | collected 2011
ATTATTTAATGATAATGGTCAAGATGAAGCAAGACATTTATTTGATAATACACAGAAATTGATATGTGATTGGTTAGTATATAGTGGTTTTAGTGTAGGAATAAGTGATTTAGTAATATCAAAAGAAATGAATGATGAGATGAAGAAGGTGATAAATGATATGAAGGTGAAAGTGTATGATATAATAAGGAAGGTGCATGAGAATAATTATGAGAATAATTCATTTGATAGTAATAAGCAAAATTTCGAAAATGATGTAAATAAGTTATTAAATGATGCGAGAAATGAGGTAGGAAAGATAGCTTTAAAGAATATAACGGATGATAATAGAATGATAAATATGATTAAATCAAAATCGAAAGGTAATCCAGTAAATATAGCACAAATGATATCAACACTAGGACAGCAAAATGTTGATGGAAAAAGAATACCGGATGGTTTTACAGATAGAACATTACCACATTTTACAAAATATGATGATGGTCCAGAAAGTAGAGGTTTTGTAGAGAATTCATTTATAAATGGATTAACACCACAAGAATTCTATTTTCACGCCATGGGTGGTCGTGAAGGATTAATTGATACAGCTGTTAAAACCTCAGAAACTGGATATTTACAAAGAAGATTAATAAAATCTATGGAAGATTGTAAAATAAATTATGATTTAACTGTAAGAAATGCAACAGGTTCAATTGTTCAATTCTTATATGGAGAAGATGGTATTAATGCAAATAAATTAGAAAATCATGGTTTACCATTTATAGGAATGGAACCATCTGAATTACAAGAAACATATTTATTAAAAGAAAATGATATTATTAAAAATATATTTCAGAAAAAAGTTTTTGAACAAACTATAAAAAGTAAAGAAACATTTGATAGATGTTTAAAACATTATAAAGAAATATTAGAAGATAGACATTACTTAATAACAGAAGTTTTTAAATGTAAAGATGAATCCAGAGTATTATATCCTATATCAATAAAAAGAATAATAACAAATGCGATTAGTATATTTCATAAGAAGAAGACTAGAAGTGATTTAAGTCCATTAGAGGTATTAGATGATATAGATGGATTAGTGAATGAGTTGTATTTGAATGATAATAACAAGGGTAATAAATTGTTAGAGATATTATTAAAGACATCATTAACACCGAAGAAGATATTATTAAAGGATAGATTAAATAAGTTATCATTTGAGTATGTAAAGAATGAGATAATTAAAAAATTTAGAGAGAGTATTGCACATCCGAGTGAGATGGTAGGAGTTGTATCAGCACAATCAATTGGAGAACCTTGCACTCAAATAACGCTCAATACGTTTCATTCAGCAGGCATTAGTTCAGCATCACAGACGGTGCGTGGTGTTCCAAGAATTAAAGAATTATTAAATAATAGTAAAAATATTAAGGGTCCATCAACAAAGGTATATTTGAATGAGAATATAAATAAGGATTATAATAAATGTAAAGAGGTATTAAATGTATTAGAGACGACATATATAAAAGATATAGTAAAATCATCATCAATATATTATGATAAGAGTGATGATGTAACAACGATAGGAGATGATTCAGAGTTTTTAAAATTATATAAGATGTATGAAGAAAATTGTAATGTATCATCACCTTGGTTATTAAGATTTAAATTTAATAAGGAAAAGATGTATAATTTAGGAGTTACAATGCATGATATATATCATACGATAACAAAATATTATGAGGATATAATAGAATGTCAATTTAGTGATGATAATTCAGATGAGTTAGTATTTAGAATTCGATTAGTTTATGATGAGGATGATAATAAGAGTAAAATAGATAAAAATGATATAATAACTGAATTAAAAGCTTTAGAACATAATATAATAGAAAATATAATCATAAAAGGTATAGAAGGTATAAAAAAGGTAATATTGTTAGAAAATAAAGACATGAAATATAATAGCGATACAATGAAATTTGAGAAAAATATAGAATGGTATATGGATACAAATGGAAATAATTTATTAGATATATTAATTCAAAAAAATGTAGATAGTAAAAGAACTATTAGTAATAATATAAATGAAGTATTAGAGATATTAGGAATAGAGGCAGCGAGAGAAGTATTATTGAATGAGTTGAATGAGGTATTGGATCAAGAGGGTGTCAATTTTCGTCACTTATCATTATTGGTAGATACAATGACAAATAAGGGTAATATATTATCGATAGATAGACATGGTATAAATAGGAGTGATATAGGTCCATTAGCGAAGTGTTCATTTGAGGAGACGACGGATATGTTAATAAAGGCGGGTTTATTTGGTGAATATGATAAGATGAATGGTGTGAGTGGTAATATAATGTTAGGTCAGATACCGCCATGTGGAACAGGAGATACAAGGATATTGATAGATGAGGAGAAGTTAATGAATATAAATAAGAGAGAAATAGAAGATATGGAAGAGATAGATGGAGGTTTATGTAATGAGGAAAATTTAGAATTTGATTTTGAGATACCAACAGAAGAATTAGAAGTAGAAAAAACTGAAATAAAATTAAATATAGTATAAAAATAATATAATAAAAATTTAAATATGATAGAGGATGTGAAAGTATGTATAATAATATTTTTTATTGCATTATTAGGAATAGTATATTTTAAATATAATAGTCCGAATCAGAAAATAGAGAGATATTATAAGAAAGAGGATGAAACAAGGTATTATATAGTAAAATACAACATATTATTTTTAAAAATGATGTTGATATTAAATGCTAAATATGTAATAATATACCTTTGTAGTATATTAAATAAAAAATTGAAAATATTTTAAAGTTTAATATTATATTTATCGATATATTCTTGTTCAATTAATAATTTTTTATATTTATTTAATTTTTTGTGACATTTATTAATGGTTACCTCGCTAATATCGCAATTAGAGGAGATATCTTTCTTTTGAATTTTAAGATTGCATAAATTAGAAACGAGGAATATGACACCAGCAGCGATAGAAGGTGGAGCATTTTCGCTAACGACAGAGTAATGGTCAGCTTTATCAATAATAGATTTACAAAATTCTAAATAATCATTAGATACATTAAGTTTACAACAGAATCTGATAATGAAATCATCAGGAGTAGAACATATAACATTTTTTTTAGTAATATCATGAAATTTTTTACATCCTTTAGTCATAGTAGTAACATCAATATTAAAAACTTTAGCTATTTCTCTAGCACTTCTAGGGACATTATGTTTTTTGCAACTCATATAAATACTAGATGCAATTAATCCAGTTCTATTAGAACCTCTAGAAATTTTTTTATCAGATATTTCTTTATATAATAATTTAGCTTCATCAATAATAGTTTGAGATATACCAGAATTAGTAGCATTTAAGCTAATATTATCAATAATTTCATACATACTTCTTTCTTTATAAGAAGTAGAGTTCCATTTCTGATATTTTCTAATTTTATACATAGAATAGGATGTATTATATTCATTACTGATTACAGAGCCTAAAGATAGTTCAGGTAAAAGTTCATTAGTGGGCATACCACAACGGGTAGGGTCACTTTTTCTAGAATCCTCACTGCCATAATATCTCCATTCAGATTGCTGATCAATAAATTTTTCTCTTATAGTATTACAATCTTCACAAATATATACATTATCTTGTAATTTTATATTATTACATTTACAAGTATTATTTGTAGATTCTTTATTTTTTTCATTAATATCAAAGTCATCGAATAAGTTCCATAATTCATCATTATCATCAATTAATAATGATGACATTTGTTTTAAAAAATAAATAGGTATTCATATAATCTATATATTAATGGATTTTTATTTTTAAATGCTTATTTTTAAATAATTTTTCAAATTTTAAAATTTGAATTATTTATTTAAAAAAAAATTGTTATTAATATTCAAATATGTTTGTAATCAAGAGGGATGGTTCTCAAGAAGAAGTAAGTTTTGATAAGATATTGCATCGAATAAAGAATGTGTCAGATGGATTAGAAGTGAATTTTCATGAGATAACGCAAAAAGTATGTTCAAGGATACATAATAAGGTTCATACACATGAGTTAGATGAGTTTGCATCTCAGTTATGTTCATCATTGATAATCGAGCATCCAGATTATGGAAAACTGGCATCAAGATTGGTAATATCGAATCATCAAAAGAGAACATCACCTTCATTTTCAGAAACGATAAGTATATTATATGATAATAATAATTTTGAGGGAGTGCATAGTCCAATAATATCAGAAGAATTATATGAGATAACGATGAAGAATAAAGAAAAATTGAATGATTATATAGATTATGAAAGAGATTTTTTAATTGATTATTTTGGTTTTAAAACTTTAGAAAGAGCTTATTTATTGAAAAAAGATGATAAGATAATTGAAAGACCACAACATATGTGGATGAGAGTTGCTTTAGGAATTCATGGATGGGATTTTAAGGAAGCTTTAGAAACATATGATTTGTTATCTCAAAAATACTTTACGCATGCGACTCCAACATTATTTAATGCTGGAACTCCACGTAGTCAAATGTCATCATGTTTTCTTTTAGATATAGAAGATAGTATTAAAGGTATTTATGAAAATTTAACGGATTGTGCTCAGATATCAAAATATGCAGGAGGAATTGGAATAAATGTTCATGATATTAGATGTAAAGACAGTGTAATTAGAGGAACTAATGGTAAAACTGATGGAATAATACCAATGCTTAGAGTATATAATGCAACTGCTAGATATGTTAATCAAAGTTCTAAACGTCTTGGTTCTATAGCTGTATATATAGAACCTTGGCATGGAGATATAATGGATTGGCTTGAATTAAGAAAAAATCATGGTGCCGAAGAAGAAAGAGCTAGAGACCTATTTTATGCTCTATGGATTCCTGACCTATTTATGGAAAGAGTTCAAAACGATGAAATGTGGTCTCTAATGTGTCCAGATATATGTAAAGGTTTATCCACATCATATGGAGATGATTTTAAAAAATTATATTTAAAATATGAAAAAGAAGGTAAATTTATCAAACAAGTTAAAGCACAACAAATATGGTATAAAATATTAGAAGCTCAAATAGAAACTGGAACACCTTATATGGCATATAAGGATGCAGTAAATTTGAAAAGTAATCAAAAGAATATTGGAACAATTAAGTCAAGTAATTTATGTATTGAAATAAATGAGTTTACATCACCAGATGAGATAGCAGTGTGTAATTTAGCATCAATATGTCTACCAATGTTTGTAGATTATGATAAAAATGGTAAACCGAAATATAATTATGAAAAGTTGCATCATATAACAAAAGTAATAACAAAGAATTTAAATAAAATAATAGATAAGAATTTCTATCCGGTAGATAAAGCGTGGAGGTCAAATATGAAACATAGACCAACAGGAATAGGTGTTCAAGGATTAGCAGATACATTTATTAAGATGAGAGTAGCATTTGATAGTAAAGAAGCAAAAGATATTAATAAAAAGATATTTGAAACAATATATCATGGTTCATTAGAATCATCAATGGAAATAAGTAAAAAAAGAAAAAGATTATATGAAGAGATGAATATGTTATCAACAGATGGAAATTTATCTGATAATATGGAAAAAATTAAGGATATAGAGGATTATTTAGATTTGAATGAATGGGAAAGAAAATTAACAAAAAAATATAAAGGAGCATATTCAACATTTGAAGGAAGTCCTATAAGTAAAGGATTATTTCAATTTGATATGTGGAATATAAAACCGACAGAAGGTATGTATGATTGGGATGTATTAAGAAAAGAAATAAATGAGCATGGAGTAAGAAATTCATTATTGGTAGCATTGATGCCAACAGCTTCAACTTCGCAAATTATGGGTAATAATGAGGCATTTGAGGCAATTACTTCAAATATATATAAAAGAAAGACATTAGCAGGAGAATTTATAGTAATAAATAAGTTTTTGATAGAGGATTTAGTAAAGTTAAATATTTGGGATAAAGAAGTAAGAGAGAAGATAATAATAAATGAGGGAAGTATACAAAATATAGAAGAGATACCTGAAGAAATAAGAAAATTATATAAAACAGTATGGGAGATAAAGCAAAAGGATGTTATAGATTTAGCAGTAGATAGAGCACCATTTATATGTCAAACACAATCAATGAATCTATTTGTAGCTGAACCAAATCCGAATTTATTAACAAAGATGCATTTTTATACTTGGAAGAAAGGATTAAAAACAGGAATGTACTATTTAAGAACAAGACCAAGAGCAACAACACAACAATTTACGATAGACCCTACAAAATCGAAAAGTAATATAAGTAAAAGGAGTGTAGTAACAGCAGAAGAACCAGAAGAATGTTTAAATTGCGGAGCTTAAATAATAAAAAATAAACTATATAATTAGTCATCATTTTTTATTTCAACTAAAATATCATCATGAGTAGGCGGTTGGTCAGGTATATCACTTTTAGAAGGAGTATTAACTTTACCAATAGTTTTTTTACCCTTATATTTTTTTTTATAAAATTGATTTTTAAGTTTATTAATTTTATTAATTAGTTCATCATTAGAATTATTATATTTGTAAATATTATTATTTTTATAATATTGATATAAAGAACCATATTTATTGATAATAATTGTGCTATAATTATTATCGATAATATATATGCTCATTTTAAATTTTAATAAAAAATATTTTTTATTAAATTTAATCAAATTTTAATTTTCAATTAGAAATAAAATATAATAGAATTTGAGAACTCAAATAGTTAATTAAAATACTTTATAACATAAACATATATCTAAATATCTTTGGTTTGTAGTTATAATTTGAATTGTTTATGTATTAAATTCTAGAGATTCTAAGTTTTTAGATAATTCAAGTAAAATAACAGATGATAACCAATACGTTCCTGATAATGTTAAAAACATTCTTCTTGAGGGCCTTCCTATGAGAGCCATATAAACCCACCAGAATCCAACGTAGCGAAATAGAAGATGAAACAATGTTTGACATATTGAGCTCTGTTGGGTATTCATTGCTATAATTGAAAGTAGATATGTTGCAACTGTTCCTGCTACAAAGTACCACTTTCTGCATGTAGAGAGTAAAAGGATAAAGAGAACACGTGCGAATAACCGATCTATTTCAAGACGCTGGGCAGTAGGATTGTGCCATGACCATGCAGAGACAATAGCCGTTGCGATTACAAATAGTGATAAGAGTTTAGAGGGAGCTAGTAGAGCCGGCAGAAACAGCCAGTAAGAGGTATATTCAAGGGCAACCTTCATATATCTATTATTATTTTTTATATTCATATAAAGTGATATATTTACTAATAATAATATAATATATACATTAATTTTCAATTAGAAATAAAATAATCTATTTAATTAAATAATATGAATTTATCAAATGAAGATAAAAGAAAATTAATAAGATATGCAAATAGAAAAAAAGAATTAGAAAAGAGTAAAAAAAGTCAGATAGATAATAATATATATTCAAATAATATATTACCAAGTAAAAATGAATATAAGGAACATAATATTTATAATAAAATGCATTTAAATTATAAAGTAAGAAGAAAAGAGAATAAGATAGTATTATATAAAAATTTGACTGCACTAGATAGGGGTTCAGTAATATTTAATTTATATGAGACATTTAGGGATGTAGTTACAGTTAAATTAATAAAAGCAAAAATATTTACAGAAAGTGATACTGATGAACATTCAGAATTTTTTGTATTACATATAGAAGAATTAAATAAAAATATAAGTGACACAGAAAATCATAAATTAAATAATTCATTTGCTATATTAGATATTGATTCACATTTCGAACATTCAAATGCAATTCATCATCATAAATATACTAATTCCTATGATATTAACAGAGATGTTAAATATTTTGATCCTCCTTTAAATAGTTTATCTAAATTAACTTGTCAAGTATATAAAGAGGACCAAAATAATATATTAAATAATACTAATGATGATGAAACCTCAATACCAATAAATTTAAGATTAGAATTTATAATAGAGACAAAAGAGAATACAAGAATATATTAATCTTTTTTAATTTTAAATGCCTTATTAATAATAATTAGATACCAATATAGATTCATAGTATATAATATATAAAATAGTATATTTTCAATATAAAAAAAGATTTTGGTATTATTATCTAAATTATAATTTACTACAAAATGAAATTGAATAATAGGCATTTGTATAACTCTTACAAGTGTATATGATATAAAGAATAATAATGAAGCTAATTTAACGAAATAATCATTATTACTAAATTTTGATTTTAATAAAAACCATCTAATATTTAGAAATGGAGTGCTAGCTTCAACAATTAGAAACCAAATAATATAATTACAGCAAATTTTATAGTATAAAGTAGCACTTATACCAATAATAGCAATAGTATGATGAATATTAAAAATTTTTTTATCAGGTTTATCTAAAATATTATTATAGATTAAATCATATATAAAGTAACTAATAGCATATGCTAAAATATGTCCTTGTTTATTATTATATTGATTAATATTATTAGAGTTATTAAAGTATGTATGTAAAATAGATTGATATGAGATTATTATAGAGAAAATCATACTAACAAAATAATTATTCCATAAATTTCTATTAACATAATTTAACTCATTATAAGTTTTACTAAATTGTAAAAAGTATTTACTTAATATATGTAATAGATGAAAGTTATTGGTATAGATAGATATAAATAAAAGTATTTCATTATCAATCATAATTTTAATAAAAAATTTTAAGATTAAGAATGATATAGAATTTTAATTTTTTTCATTAAAATAATATATAAAAAAAATTTTAAGTAAATTTAAGATTCGGCTATAGCGCTAACGATAAACATAAATGTAAATAAAATTGAGAGAAGAATATCAAGTGAAAAATTTTTTATTAAAAATGCTATAAGGGTCCACACAGCTATATAAAGGCTATCTCCAATTACAGCATATAATCCTGCAGTTTTTCCATAATTTTTAAAGAATTTAGTCCATTTATTATCGTATTTATTAGGAACATTAGAGATAATAGTATAGAAAGTTAAGTCACCAATAATTTGAACGATTAAAAATATTATAAAAAATTTAATAATGTTATTTTCATTTTTAAAATAATAATTATATATACGATAAGAAATAATAATACCAATAAGAACATAGAATAAGTCACCAGCAATAACATTATAAATATTAAAATGTTTAAAGTCATACCATTTTTTAGTATTTTCTCCTCCTACAATATTAAGGAAAAAGTATCTCATAGGAAATTCTATAATAGCAAATGCTACAATCCAAACTAATATATTATGTAAACTAAATTTAGTTAAATTATTCATTTATTTAAATTAAATATTATTTTCAATTAATGCTCCTTTAATTATGCAACTATTTGTATTTTTCTTAATACATTTATTACAATTATATGTATAATTTATACATTTACTGCAAGGTATACAAGATATAATTTCATTAGAGTAAACCATAATTCCTAATTGTTCATAAGTAATGTTATGAGAACCAATAGAAGGATTATAATATATTTCATTGTCTCCATTAATAGCAGCTACTTCAATAACTGGATTATAGCTAGAGAAATTATAATCAGAATTAAATCTTTTAACAAATAATTTTATATTACCGGTAACTTTAGAAAGTTTAAGTTTTAATATTTTTTTACAGTTATTATTATTATTATATTGATTAAAAGTGAAAAATAAGTTGCAGCTGCCGATACTGCCACTAGGGAGCATTTTAAGACCAGGTGGAACATTAATTTCAAGATTACCATTATCATGTTTTTTTATATATTTATAACAGTTTAATAGATTTGGAGGTTCATATGTAGTATCTAAAACAGTATTAGGATTTTTATTATAATTAATTTTATTACTAGATTTACAGCATTTATAAGTTTGAATAATAATACCAGCAGTACTGAATATTCCAGTTATAATAGCAATAATAATTCCTTCGCTAATCATATTATTTAATATTAAATTATTTTTTTATTTTAAGAATTTCTTTTTCATAGAAAGGTTTATTTTTAATTAAATTACCACATACTTTATCACCGCAATGGTCGATATTAGACCAATATTGTGATATTTCAGTTTGTTTATGATTTTTAAGAATCCATCTTCCAAGTTTATTATAGTTATTGTAATGTTCAAATTTAATATAATTTAGTGGTTTAATAAAAGAATTCCCCATTTTAATAAATTATTAAAATATTTTTAGATAATTTTAATAAAAAATATTTTTCATAAAAATTTAATAAAAATTAAAATAAATGAAAAAGGTGAAATCTTGTTGCACTCATAAGAAAAATAATAAGAAATGTATTAGAACAAGTGATAAAAAGGTATTTAATTTGCCAAGAAAAGTAGATAGAGAAATATGTTTATCAAGAGATATAAAGGGTTATAGTATGAAAAGTTCGTGTGCTCCATATAAAGATTGTTCAAAGAAGCAATTTTTATATAATAAGGATGACCCGAGTAGTTCATTTAATGTATATATTGATAAAAATCCAAATGATACTATACCAATAAAATATAAGACTATAGAAGATGTAAAAGATACAATAATGAAGTTAGAAAAATTATATAAAAATGATAAATATACACATAAGAGGATATGGCAGGGAGGAATGATAATGTATGTAAGATTAAAAGTATTAAAAGATAAAAAGCCGAAAGAGTTTAAATTATCAGAAAGATATTTTAAATTTTTAAAAAAAAGAACTACATTAAAAGGTGATGAAAGAAAAAAGTTAACATTTAAATTATAAATTAGAGAATAGGGTAGGAGGTATTATAATAGCATCATTTTTCTTAATTAGAATAGATTTATTAATTTTTTTATTTTTATTTTTAAGTATATTGATAATAATTTGTAAATATTGTTTATCAGACATAATAATAATTTTATATTAAAATATTAAAATATCTTAAAATAGAAATATGGATAAAATAAAATTTATATTAATTCCACATGCAGGAAAAAAATATGCAGGAGATTGTAGAGATAAAGTATTTAATAAAATTAAAAATATAGAAAATATAATATACATAACAGCTTTACATAATTCATTATATCTAAAAGAAAATTTAAAAAATAAAAATTTTATAATAAAAGATGAATGTAAATTATTTTATAAAAATAATGTAGCAAATTTTATAAAAAATAATAAAATTATAAAAAATGAACATTCTTATGAATGGGTTAAAAATGAATTAAATATTAAATTTAAAAATGCGAAACATACTGTAATAACACCAGGTCCTAATATTGAATTAGAAGATTATAAACAATTAATTAAATTAATTAATAAAAATAATTTGAGTAAAAATACTACATTAATAATATGCACAACAGATTTAATACATTATGGAAAAAAATATAATATGATTAGTTTAAAGAATCCAGTTCAAAATAGTAAAATGTATGAAGAATCTAAATTTATTAATTCAATTA
>MDTG01052156.1_pt1 | contig 11565 bp, 11 predicted proteins | sample 811421 | NCBI WGS metagenome assembly MDTG01 (sample SAMN05326645, study PRJNA326480) | marine metagenome | isolation source: seawater | place: Pacific Ocean: South East | collected 2011
TATTTTTACTGTACGGTATAATTCTTGTTGTTCTACTGGATAATTGTCGGCGCATAGTGAGTATATGGGTTGATGTCCGTGATCGGTCAAGACTAATGTTCCTGGACTGACACATAAATTGGATGATTTAATGACTCCCAAATTTTGTTGGTTGGATTTGCGATTTGCCGCATCTTTGAATAGTAGATAGGGTGTTCCTGTTTCCATTTGAGAATCCAAAATTTGAAACCATAAATCTCTTGCTTCTACAGTTTGACGCCCTTTGCCTTCTTGTTCGTATTGAGTATATAACTGTACAAAATCGTCGCCTACTTTATCGGCTAATCCTGGACATTCATTGGGACACATAAGTGTCCATTTACCTCCAGTTTTGACTCGTTCCATGAACAAGTCGGGTACCCATAAAGCATAAAATAAATCGCGTGCTTTTAATTCTTCATCGCCATGGTTTTTACGCATTTGTAAAAACATTTCAATATCAGCGTGCCATGGCTCCAAATAAATGGCGAAAGAACCATTACGCTTTCCTCCGCCATTGTGTACAATACCATTATGAAGCATATAATCATGAACATCTGTCATTTGTAAATCATACAATGTACCGTGATATTCTGATTCTTTGACATCGGTCACACGTGATAATAACTTGCCTTCAAAATGAATATAATGAATATACTTTGGATCATCCGGCTCCGAAGTTAATATTTGTACTTTAGGTAATGTAAGCTGATTTATGGATGAGGTTGCTGTAGGTAATATAGCAATGCGCAAACAAATGTACCGAATATCTTCTAACAAACGTTCAGGAAGTCTTTTAAAAGAAAACGTTTTTCTATCAAACAAAGTTGTTTCCATTAAACCAAGGAGGATATTAGTGACTTTCTCTACCGGTAAATTTAACCAGGAGTGACGTATTCTCTTTTCATGTCCGTAAAAATCGCTATGACGAAATGGTAAAACATTGGTTTTTGTCCATTTTATCGTACAGGGCTTTTCCATAAAGTATTGAACACAACGAGAATCAAAATATTTCTTCACAAATTCAATAATATGTTCAGAAGCATTTTTAATATATCCATTTAAATATGAACTTGATGTACATCCGTCACCTAATAAAATACCATACATGTAACAATCCTCTACAGTAATCGATTCAATGTCTTTCTCATAGGTTGGAATACTGTAGACAAGATAATCATTTAATGCTACATCTTTAGCATCTACAAAATTCAACTTGATTTCATTGTGCTGTAATTTGAATTGAACTATATCCTTTGTCCAGGCCATGTTGTCTATTTCTGCTATCCATATTGGATGTTCGGGTGTAATTTCCAATGGCGTTTGACAATGTTCAGTATAGATTTTCAACATTGGTCCTTCATATGGATGTTCCAAAACATTGTGTATGATTTCAGGTTTACCTTCACTGTTGAATATTTCAGTTTCATTGGATACAACATCTTGTATATATTTCGGCCCATCGGTAGTATAAATCCATGTTTCAGGTACAACGCACTGGTCAACGTATTTTGCGGTATTATTGAAAACTTTTAGCATTGGTACAATGCCATTGGATGTGCCATTTGTTCCCCGAATTTGCGAACCTGCTGCGCGAATATTATGAATATGTAATCCAATACCACCCGCCCATTTCGAAATCAATGCGCAATCTTTTAATGTATTGAATATACCATCAATAGAATCATTTTCCATTGCCATTAAGTAGCATGAACTTAATTGAGGTTTCGGTGTTCCAGCATTAAATAAAGTAGGTGTAGCATGAGTAAAATATTTACGAGACATATAATCATAGGTCTCTACTACACGATCCCAATCACGACCGTGAATACCCATCGAAACACGGAGCCACATATGCTGAGGCCGTTCTACTAAACGTTTGTTAATACGCATCATATAGGCTCGTTCTAGTGTTTTAAAACCGAAATAATCAATTAAATAATCTCTACTGTAGTCACAAATAGAATCCACTCTCTCTTTACCATAGTGTGTAATTGTTTTGTATAATTCTTCGGATATCATAGGATAATGCTTATTATGGTGATCTTTATAATTGTATAATTCCTTCATCACTTGGTAAAATGAGGATTTTGTATTTTTATGGTGATTCGATACAGTAATACGCCCAGCCAATGTATTGTAATCCAAATGGGTTGAACTCAAAGAAGCACATTGCTCTGCGCTTAATTCATCGATTTTTGTTGTAGAGATACCACTATACAGTTGGTCAATGACCTTCATAGCTAAAGAAGCGTAATTGATTTTGATATTGGCTTCCATTCCCACTTTTTTGATCCGTTTCAAGATCTTATCAAAAGATACAACCTCTTTGTGACCATTGCGTTTAATCACATACATATCATCTTCTTCAGAGGATGGTTCACGGGGAGTGGCTAATTTATTTGCTGAACTCATATACAACAGATTAATAGCTATAATTGTATAAAATATATTAGTTTTGTTTATATTCTTTTTCTATATGTTGGTATTCGCTTGTTTTTTCTGTAATAAACACCTAAACTAAACACAACTGAATAGGAAAGGGAGAAATCGCAATGAAAAAATAAAACTATAGAGAAAATAATAGTTTAAATACAATAGTATTGAGACCCATATCGTACATATGAGTTTATTATTATCGTCCGAACACGCGAATCCTAAACTCGCTTGTTTCATTCACAGTACAACTTTGGAATTTTGGCATGACGAATTCTTAATCACGCAATTAGAACTATTGAAAAAATCGGGACTTTTATCTAAACTTCATTATTTGTGTATTATCAATACCGGTCTACCGATCAATATCAGCGATATACAATCACGTTATCCCCCGGCGAAAATCATTCATTATTCTAAATATACGCAAGAGTTTGAGAATATTACCATAAAAATGTTGTATACATTTTGTCAGTATCATCCAGATTACAAAGTTTTGTATATGCACACTAAAGGAGTATCGTATCCGAGAGACCATGTATTCTTACCTGGTATTCACTCTTGGAATCAATTTATGATGTATTCTCTTATTACGAATTATCAAAAGTGCTTGCGTTTAATGCATATTTATGACACTGTAGGATGTAACTTCCGCCCTTTCGAAGATGGAAACAATCAGCATTATTCTGGTAATTTTTGGTGGGCTCGTGCCAATTATGTAAATAAAGTACCTATAGACTACATGAAAAACAAATACGATCCAGAATTCTGGTTGCTACAATCGAAACCCATGTTTTTCAATATTCATACATTAGAACATATGTACCAACAAACCTATCCTGTAGAGAATTATAGAGAAGATGTGGAACGTGGTTTTGGTGACAATATTCATTTTTGTAAAGTAGGGTTTGCTGGAACTGGTTTATGTAATCAACTGTATTGTATTGTGAATACTCTTGTATTGGCTGCTACCCAAGAAGGAAACAAAGCTGTCATTTTGGACGATTTCCTTGAGGATATTTTTACAAATAGAGAGAAACCGTCATGTGACGTACTCGATTTGGCGAAATGCAATGCCATGTTGAAACCGTACAATATTACTATGATGTATAAAAATCATATTACCATGAAACTCCATTGTGTGCTATTTGGGTTACGTCATGTCGGTACTGTAGATATAACGGCTCCAATACAAGAAAACTTTATGTCTCCTAATCATCTCTATATTCCTAAAGGTACTTTTATCACACCATTGGCAGATCACGATCCTTGTCCAAATGTACGAAAACAAATCTATGTGTATTATTCTCTCAATGATGTGATGTTTCAACAAGTGTTTTATGAGGAGAAGCTATTACATCGTGAGTCCGTTGAAATTAAACATAGTAATTATGATGGTAAGCCACATCGTTCGGAAGTAAGTATGGAATCCCCTTGGCTACAGCGAATCAACCGAAAAGATTCCGTAGAATTGCGGGATTTATTTGACTTCTTTCTACGGTCACTCGTATTTCAATCCAGATTTATTGATCAAGCAAACCAGCATTTAGAAATGGTTCAAATAGCCAATCCAAATACGACTAAAATTCATGTACTCCATTTGAGAAATGAAATAGACGCAATCAAACATTGGTCTACAATCAACAATTTGAGTGAACCGGATTATCAATATCTGTACGAAAATACGGTAAAGAAACATGTATTGGAGAATATTCCTAAAGGGGATACCATTTTGATTTTATCCGCATACGTAGACCATAATCCTGTACTACAATATTTAAAAGATGAAGGTTATCAATGCTTTCTGAGAGAAAAGGAATCTATAGGACGTGAACTAAATGGAATTGTGGATTTGTTAATCGGTAAAGCTTGTACAGGCGTATTTATTGGGAATTTTATAATTGTCCCATCTACAGGAGCTCAAGAAGGATCTACTTTTAGTTTTACTTTATACAATCAAATAACAGATTGTGAAAAAGTGTGTATGATTGATATGGATAACTTAACGGGTAACGCCTGAACTAGAAGAGAAGAATAATCCTGCTAAAGGAGATACATTTCTCTGCCATGGTTGTTGAACTTGGAAAGCCGATAATGTCATCGTATGTGTTCGTATCGCATTGGTATAGCTGCTGGATGAATTGGCATTACTGTACAACCCAGGTTTTTTATCGCCTCCAGCAATGTTGTTAGGTATTCTGTTTCGTTGATGATTGGTCAAAACCATATTATTCTGTATACATTCAAAATACAGAATAATTTCAAAGGTTTAAAATGGATAATGATTCATTGATTTGGATGATAATTGTATAACTTTCACTGTAGAGGAAGATGAACCGTTTGTCTCGTCATTATTATCATTTGTAGAGGCAACGGAAACCATATTGTCCGATGACATAGTTCGTGATCTTTGTTTTGAAACGGGTGCTCTATGTTCGAATCCATGATTTCGCTCATGTAAAACCAGCTTCCAGCTTTCTTGTATAGTAGGAATTGTCTTCTGAAACCAAAAATCATTTCTCTCAATTTCTGTACAATACATTTCTTCTAAATACCAATAACTGATTTGATACAAAACATATCCACTTAACTGTTTCTGCTTTTCTTCAAACCACTGATTCAACTTATCTTCACATTTACCAATGTCTAATGGAACATATTCAAAATGAGAACTCCCATCATAATCATTTCGAGGGATGAAAAACATAATAACGCCTTTGTATTCATGTGAATGGTCTGCCGCAAACTCTTCGCTATTTGCATATTCTTTGAATCGTGTTTCTAAAAAATCACAATATTCCAACCTACAGGTGGCCATTTGGATTTGCGTTTGGGTCCAATACTCCATAGAAGGAATTCCATCCATAACTCGATTGTATATATTTTTGACTTCTACCATATGGCCATATTTAGGGTGATTGGGCTTACAATTAATTCCATCCGGTGATGCTCCTATAGGAAGTGTTTCGTGAGGAATACATCCGTAATTTGTATTCACTTTTGTATTGTATTTGTGTTCGTACACTAAAATACTGACGGGCTCATATTTAATACCCCAATTACGACTACCTGGTGACAAAATATCGCCTCCATAACTACTGGAATTCAGTCCATCTAATTTATCTACATCTTTACATTTTTCGTACAATAAACTATTGTATTGTGCCGGTGTACTAAATAATTTCCATAAATTGCTGGCACTAAACAAATTTCGTCGTACCGCATACCACTCAGCACTTCGTTGAACCTGTACAGGAAACGTAGAAAGCCATTTCAACGTAGAATCGATTTGCGATGAAGTGATTTCTAAAGTACGATCTGTGATAGATACAGTTTCACGAGGTGGTATATTCATCATAGTCAATACATCGCGACACGCTCCCTTTACCCACTCATATAAGTCTTCATACATAGTATCATCATACCATCCTCGTGGACTACCCACCACAGAAGATAGATATTCTCCTACATCTGTGTACATGGTATTCAAAAAGGTCTTTTTGGCCATCATGATGGCATTTTCTTCTAAATATTCTTCAATCCAAAAATAACATTCCTCTTTAATATCATCCCATTCTTCTATTGTTATACTTGGCATTACAAATACCGGAATACCGGTATCGGTCAAACTATTGTTCGTATGTACAGAGTCATCTTCTATAGCATCATCCTCTACTACCGACTCCGGAATCGAAATCGTTTCTGAAAAATGCGATTCAACTGATTCATCGGAATCATCGGAATCATAATTGGAATGTAACATAATATCTAAAGAAGAATCAAATGTTGCGTCAGTATCGTAATCTACAGGTTTTACTACGGTGACATTCATATTTTTAGCACCACCTTTTAAATATAATCATGTACTTACATTTATATATTTTTCCTATTACTTTTCGTGCGATGAAGATGTTTGCTTGTTATCTGCGTCGGATTTTTTTTTCTTATTCTTTTCAGTAATACGCTTAGGTGTTAATGATTTCAATGTAGATGGACGTTTAGAAGTATCCACTCGTATAGTAAACGATTTGGTCGTGGGATTTTGAAATAAACCGGGTACATCCGTGACTTCTTGAGTACTTTTATCGTAGACCACATCTTTCGTTTTGTTTAATCGTGTATCTAAAACTGTAGAAAAATAGTGTTTTAATTGTACTACATCACGAGCTGATAATTTGTGCTTCAGACCATATCTTTCGGAAAAAGCATGAAGTTTCTGTATTTTCGATGTTTTATTGAGTTTATTCCATTGTTCTGTTTTATTAAAACGCTTTTCTTGTTCCAATAATTGATCTACACTAATGTTCTGCTGATTTTCTTCTGTAGAAGTATTGTTTTCTATTTGTTCTTTATTATTATTCTGGTCCATCTTACTTATAGATTATTTACTAAAGTTCATTTTATTATGTTTTTCTCTCAAAGTCTTATTATACTTTCGTATTTTTATGAACTCAAAACAGAATGTAGTAGAATCAGATGGAGATAGGGAAAGTTCTACTAAAGTAATTCATTTACCTGATCTCAAAAAAGAGAAAGAAAAAAGAAATGGAAAAAAAGGAAAGGGTTTAGGAGAAATGGATTTAGGAGAAATGGAAGAAAAGTCAAAAATGCCTAAAGAGAGAAAAGAACGAGTTATTACTCGAACTTTTCGTTGGCAAAAAGAAATTTCTGAAAAAGATTTTACTTTAGAAAATCAAATGGAATTGCTAAAGTTAATGGATCCCTCTGAATATTCGAAAAATCCGAAAGCTCGGTTATTATTTAGGCAAATTCAGAGAAAGATTGATGGATATCGTGCACAAGATATTGATAAAGGAAAATACGAAATCGAGGTTTTTATTCGACCTGCTTATGTAATACAAAAATTATTGGATTCTGAGCTACATTGTTTCTACTGTAAAGAACCAGTGAAATTGTGGTACAAAGAAGTGAGAGATCCTAAACAATGGACTTTAGAGAGAATACAAAATCAAAAAGGTCATAATATGGATAATGTAGAAATCGCTTGTTTATTGTGTAATATTCGCAGAAGGACAATGTATTATGAAAAATATCGTTTTACTAAACAAATGGTCATTACAAAAGTATCATAAATAAATCGTTTTAGCAATATGTTCTACTTGGACTTCTCCCATTACTCGTGTTGGATGTACATGTTCTATTTTGGCGTATATGAAAGGTACATGATGACTAGATTTTAGTTTGTTGGTATTTTCTTTACATAATAAAGCACCACGTTTGATTATCATCAACAACTCTCTTTTACAGATAGTTAAATCTTCCGGGAGTTTTGCTACTACATGACATGAACTAATTCCATCACCAGCATGGAACCATAAATCCTGTGGTTCAGAATCTTGTACCAATTCTGTGTTTTCTCGTGCGTTTTGTCCAATAGAATATTCAATGGATTCATCGGATAAAGGTAGATCAAAAGTAAAGTGTTTCATATTTTGTGTGTTTTTTTGGGGGGAGGGGAGAAAGGAAAGATATGTAGAGATAATGAAAGAAATATGCCTAAATGATTTATGGCCGATTCTATAATTTTTCAATTTTTTCAATATAAATGGATTTTTCGTTTGTATTATAATGGATCAATCCCATCGTGCTATAGAACAAAAATTAAATGATTTTTATGTCCAAAATCGGATCCCTCATATTATCTTGTACGGTCCTACAGCCTCGGGTAAAAAGCATATATTAATGAAATTTCTGAAAACTATTTATGTAAATGAAAATTTACTTCATTCGAACGTTATGTTTGTAAATTGTGCTCATGGTAAAGGGATCAAGTTTATTCGCGAAGAACTGAAATTTTTCGCTAAAACCAACACACAATGGAATACTGGTGTAAATTTTAAATCTATTGTTTTATTGAATGCTGAACATCTTACAGTAGACGCACAATCCGCAATGAGACGATGTATAGAACAATATAGTAATAATACGCGTTTTTTTGTTGTCATTACAAATAAAAGTAAATTGCTAGTCCCGATTTTATCGCGATTTTGTGAAATATATGTTCCTCCTTTTTTGAATGCTGTAGGAAAACCAGTTTCTTTGGTTCAAGAAGAATACAAACAGAAATATAATTTAGATATGTTGGAATGTACTAGACAAACGAAAATTGGCGAAATCATCCGGAAACATGTTGATTGTGATTTGGATTCCAAAGAATGCTGTTATGAAGCATTGAGTCCGATCGCCAATGAAATGTATGAAAATGCTTATTGTGTTCAAGATTTATTAACTTGGATACAAGGTCAGTCGTATTGGTCACCTACTGAAAAAGCATCTATTGGAATGGAATATATGAAAGTGAAATCCGAATTTCGCTGTGAAAAATTATTGATGCTGTATTTGTTGGATTTATTATTGATACAAGGAACCAACTAATTTCCATTGTATTCTGTACAGTTTATCTACTTTTTTACTTTCTACGTTGACGGCGTTTACTTTTTCTGTGTCTTTTTCTTGTTTTCTTTTTGGTATTTTTTGATTTTCGGATTCCACGATTCTTGCGTTTACCACCTTTTTGAAGCTCTTGGGTTTTAGTTTGTAATAATTTGTTATATATTTCTATTAATTCATCTATATCACTATTTCTTTTAACTATAGAATCTTCTAAATATGAGTCAAACTCATTTGTATTAAACATTGTGTTTAAAAAATAAGCCATTTGGTAAGTGTCGCTAGTCATACTGGATTCTCGTAGAGACTGTTCAACTCTAACTTGTGGAGATTTGATCTCGCTTCCATAATTATCATGTTCTATCCGTAAATATTTAAGAAAAGTACTTTTTGTACTTATAGCATCTTCATCCAACATAAAATATTCTTTTGGAAAGTAGGGTGACGAATCAGTCTGTTTTTTAAAATATGTATTGTTTATCTCGCCATCTTCATAATCAGTAGAATCATCATCGGTTTCATCACCTTTTAAAATTTTATAAACATCCATAAATGCGTCAATATAATCACCAAACTTTTGAGTAAAACCAAAGTCAATAAATTTCATTTTTTTTTCGGATTTAAGTTAAATAATATTATATTTTTTTATGTCTCCATGCATTATGTTGTATTCTCGGAAAACTTTGATGCCTTCTAATAAATTGTAGATTGATTTCCAAAAATCTATATTCTTTACAGCATCATCTACATTTTCACCATATTCCATTTGTGTTAATCTAGCATTCTCATCAGTAATATACGCATCATTAGATTTATCAATTTTAGTATTAATAACACCAGCACATATTTTGATTAATCTTTTGTTTATCTTATTTTCTTTAGGTTTACATGTTCCCATAGTATTCACAATATAATCTTGTATATTTTGTATATCAGGTATGTTTTTTTGTAGCATTTCTATCGTTTCATAGTCTTCATCCGTTTGTTTTTCACTTTGTATTTTGGAAACCATGTTATTTGTTGTCGTTTCATCTTTATCTTCTTTACAAAGCATTTTAGGGCGAACAACACATCCATAAGAACCTAATCCAATTATTTTACTTTTTTCCATTTGATATATGTATACTTGTGATTTTTTTTGATTCGAAAATATTGTTTTCTACATAAAAAAGTAAAAATCCTTGAAAAATACTTAAAGGCTTTCAAACATTCAACTCCATAGAAATGGATGATTTTGTAATATCCAATTTACACGAATCACGGAATGAATGGTGTAGTCGCTTAGTGTCTATATTGACCCCAATGGTTATGGAAGGTATACGATCTATATATCAAGAAGCATGGAGTATGTGTGAAACAAGCAATGAAAAATCCAAGTATTTAATGACATTTCAGAATATGTTATCCAGAATACCTAAATGGAATAGCTCTTTAATAGAAGAAGAGAGAAAGCGCATAATTGAAAAAAGTGGATGTACTTATTTGGAAGATTTGATAACTTGTGTTCATGTAATTCAATTGAAAGTGCTTACTTGTATTCGTGTAGGAAATAAACAAAAGAAAATCGATATATCAGTCCCGAAATTAGATCATTTTCTACATCGTGTGTACATTTTAACAGCACGTAAAATTTATTCCAATGTGTATTTATTCGAGCGCGGAATATCAGATTTATCTGTACAGAAACATAATCGTGAATTGGAATTAATAACACAAGAGTGTATTTTAACAGCGATTCGGGAATCCATTCCTACAGAAGCGATAATTCGAGCATATATGGATGAATCTATGGAAGATGAAGAAGAAGTGATAATTGAACCTATACCCGAAGACGAAGAAGACTCGAAACAAGAAGAAAATAAAGAAGGTACTGAAGAACAAAAAGACTCGGTAAATGAACCAGTAGAATTGCCACCAGAAGAAGAATTACCATCAACATTAACTGTAGAAAATGTGGATCAAGAAAAACCAGTAACTCGTCTGACTTTCAATGATACCGACCAAGCCTCTGATGGAACAGCAATAGATGCCCCCAAAACAATAGAGCGTTTAGAAGAAATAAGCGAAATACGCAATGAGGAACGTAAGATGATGGAAGAAGATGACGATGATGATGATGAACCAGGTGGTACTTTGAAAATTCACATGGATGATAATGTAGTACTAGACGACATTTTTGATTTAGATAAACCGAAAGTATCCAACAATAGTCAAAGTGCTGATATTATATTGGATGATATTGAGGATTTGTAATTGCGTTTATCTATATGATTCCTTTTTCCTCTACCATGTATAAGCAAATTCCTATTTTTTACCGATGGAGAAAGCTCTTTTATTATCCATTGTTATTACAATTCTTTTTGGTGTTCTCAAATTTCTGGAAATGAAGTATTTAGATAAAAAGTTGAAGCCATTGAGAGATGTTGTTCGCGACATTGTCATGGTGTTTTCAGCCTCTTTTGCTTCATCAATGGCTTTATTACATTTCCAAGACAAAATTGACGATTTTCTCTCTGTGATTACAAATACGAATGTGATGAAAGCAGAACATACCCAAGTATTTACCGGAGTTCCTGATTTTTAAAGAGACGACTTCGCTTTCACAATTTTTTATTTATTTTAGTGATATAAATAAAAAATATATATACAGTATATACACATCATTGTACAATGTCTGAAGCAAAGCCAGAAGAAGTCAAA
>MDTG01012504.1_pt1 | contig 11564 bp, 13 predicted proteins | sample 811421 | NCBI WGS metagenome assembly MDTG01 (sample SAMN05326645, study PRJNA326480) | marine metagenome | isolation source: seawater | place: Pacific Ocean: South East | collected 2011
AACTCGCCCTCATCGCCGTCGCCCGAAAACTCCTCGTTACCCTCAACGCCATGCTCAGAGACCAAAAGCCATACGCACCATAAACACAGTTGCCGGCGCGGGATTCGCACGGGGCACTGCCTGCCTAGCAGGAGCGGTGCCAGCGCAGAGGCCAGTCATAGCGTATGACCTCCCGCCAGGTGGCAGATATTGCCCGGTTTTTTCTTCCTTCTGGCAGGATCTGCCGGGCTGCCGCTAGGGCCATTTCGCCTCGGGCGGCATCGAGGACAGGATCGACTTCACATTGCCGCCGGTCTCGAGGCCGAACTTGGTGCCGCGGTCGTAGAGCAGGTTGAACTCGGCATAGCGGCCGCGGCGGACAAGCTGCTCCTCGCGGTCTTCCGGCGTCCAGGTTTCGCCCATGCGCCGGCGCACGAGTTGCGGATAGATGTCCAGGAAAGCCAGGCCGACATCGCGGGTGAAGGAGAAGTCGCCATCCCAGTCGCCGGTATTGTGGCGGTCGTAGAAAATCCCGCCGATACCGCGCGGTTCGTCGCGATGGGGCAGGTAGAAATACTCGTCGCACCATTTCCTGAAGCGCTCATGGAAATCCTCGCCATGGGCGTCGCAGGCGGCCTTGCAGGCGGCGTGGAAATCCTTCGCGTCGGGGTGCGACTGGCTGCGGTTGCGGTCTAGCACGGGGGTGAGATCCATGCCGCCGCCGAACCACCACTGGGTGGTGGTGATGAAGCGCGTATTCATGTGCACCGCCGGCACGTTGGGCGACCACATATGGGCGATCAGCGAAATGCCGGTGGCAAAGAAGCGCGGGTCGTCTTCGGCGCCGGGAATCTGCTGGCGGAACAGGTCGGAGAATTCGCCCTTCACGGCAGAGACGTGGACGCCGACCTTCTCGAACAGCCGGCCCTTCATCAGGCCCATGCGGCCGCCGCCCTCATCCTTAGATCCGTCGCCGCGTTTCCAGTCCTCGAACACGAAACGCCCGGGCTCGCCGGGATAGAGGTCGGACGGGGCCTCGTCTTCCAGACGTTCGAATTCGGCGCAGATCCGGTCGCGCAGATCCTCGAACCAGGCCTGGGCGGACTGGCATTGCAGGTCGGAGCCGGCGGAGGCGGGGTTGGGTTGGTCGGTCATTTGATCTGTCGACAATCCTTCGACGTACGAACGCTACAGGGCGTCTGGAATTGCACGTCATGCGGCGATAATCCAGATTGATCGCGGGATCGTTGATCGGGAGGATGCAGTGCCTGAACCGGCGAAAGCGAACAACAGGCGGGCACAGCACGTCGCCTACGGCACGTTCGCAACGGCGCTCGTCAGCCTGCTTGCGCTTTATTCGGCTTTCTGGTCGGGCCTTGTGCTGCTGGCCTGGCTGGGGATCACACCGGAGCGCGTGTTCCAATTGGACGTTTCTGACGCCCTGTCTCTTCTTCCGGTCTGGACACGCCTGGCCCTGTGGCTGTGGACGACTCTGCTCATGGCTGCGCTCGTCGCGGTCCTGTTCCGGCGGAAGGGGGCTGTGGTGTTGCTGGCGAGCGCCATCATTCCGCACCTCGCGGCCTTTCTCACGCTGAGTGCCAATCCCTATTATGACGGGACCTTCGGCTATCTGAACATCGCGCTGGAGGTCTTCGTCGTCTATTGGCTCGCGCGTCAGGCGATGCAGGTCTCCGCATCCCGATAGGACTGCCGGCCCCCGGCTCGCCGCAATGAAGCGCGGCGGGCGCTTCGTCCTCGAGGCGTTCGGACTTGGTGCAGATACGGTCGCGCAGGTCCTCGAACCTGCCCTGAGTGAAGGCACACTGGATATCCGAGCCGGCGGCGAGGGCGAGCTCCGCATTGCGCGACCGGATGCCACCGGTCAGCGCCGCCAGGTCGGGAAGGCGGCCTCGATTTCGGCGATGCGGATCCGTGTCTGCTGGCGGATACGGTCGGCGAGCGACTGGACATAATCCATGTTCTCGCCCTCATACCCCTCATACTGCTTGGCCAGTACGGCGACTTCGCCAATGTCGCGCAGATGGGTGATGCGGTCGCGGCTGATCATGCCCAGCGTATAGCCCAGCAGACGGTTCATCGCGCTCTGGTTGGCCTGCTTCCAGTCGCCGGACACATTGCTGAGCGGAGCGTTGAGGGAGGGGGCGAAGCGGATCGTCTGGGTGCCGGTCTTGCCTCGCGAGCGGTCGCGCACTGTGACCGGGAAATTCACCGCGCTGAATTCGGCATCATAGCTCAGCCGGGCACCATTGCTGCAGGCCCCTTCGGCAATCCAGGCGAGCGCGTGGTCGGACAGGCCGGTGACGTCGCCACCGCCGCCGACCGAGCCGTGATCGCCGGGAAACCAGAGCTGCTGGTAGGCATCGCGGCCGCGCCCGTCGCTTTCGGCTTCGGTCTGCAGCGCCGCCATCTTGCCGGCGTCGAACAGGGCAGGCCTGAAGGCGGCGCGCGGTTCGTCCAGCGCCACGGCGTGGCGGGCCCGCTGCACGATGCGGGAAAGCTTGAGATCGTGGAAGCCGTGATCCTCGGCCTTGCCGGCCATGGCATTCCACACGCCGGGCACGCCGTTCTGGCCGACCGTGTCCCAGACGCCCAGATAGCTGACCATGATCTTCTGGTCCGGATTGTCGGCCTGCAGTGACAGGTCGGCGGCGGTATCGATCCACCAGCCGGGATGATTATAGGTGCGGCGGAACTCGATGCTGTCGGGATGGTCGGGCTTGCGCCGCTTGTCCTTGTAGAGCATCAGCGCGTCGTCGACATAGGGCGCCGCATCGCGCCGCAGGATGCCGCAATTCCTGATCATGCCGACCAGCGAGCGCGCCGTGTAGGCGCCGCGCGAAAAGCCGAACACGAAAATCTCGTCGCCGGGATCATAGTTGAAGACGAGGAAGGAATAGGCATCGACGATGTTCTGGATCAGTCCGTCGCCGAAACCGCCGCCATCAAGGCTCTCGCCTTCCAGCGTGCCGACGCCCTCGTCGTAGAAGACGACCTGTTTGACCGGATCGGCACCGTCGCCGGCATCGCCCTCCGGATGGATCGACTGGGCGAGCTTGACCACATTCGTCACCGGGCGGGACTTGTAGTCCAGCTCGTTCCAGGTGCCGTCACAACAGATCACGATACGCTTGTGCCGCGCCATCTCACCCTCCAGAGCCGTGCCGGACATGCGTGAAATGCTACTTCAGATGGAAGCGGCGTTCAAACGGATTCACGGGTTGTTCCGGTGCTGCCGGCTTGCCTCCGCCAGCGCGATCCCGGCGCTCATCGCGACATTGAGCGAGCGCATGTCCGCGCGAATCGGAATCCGCACGCGACAATCCGCCGCGGCGTGGATCGCCTCCGGCACGCCGGCGCTTTCCCGGCCGAAGAGCAGCCGGTCGTCCGGCTCGAAGGCGAAATCCCACAGGTCCGTCGCACCCGCAGTCGTGAACAGGACGAGGCGGCCCGCACCAGCTTCTGCACTTTCTGTGTAGGTATTCCAGCTGGCATGGCGCACCGGCGCAATGGCCGCGCCATAGTCCATCGCGGCCTTGCGAATTCCCTTGTCCGTCAGGGGAAAGGCGCAGGGCTCGATAACGTCCATTCCGGCCCCGAAACAGGCCGCCGTCCGCATGGAAGCCCCAAGGTTTTGCGGAATATCCGGTTGAAAAAATACGATCCGCATTCTAAGCCGCGCACAGACTGGAGCCATCTGTCTGCATGCGGCATTGCGCCGCCTACTGGTCAGTGGGTCCGGGATTAGTTTATACCGCGTCAAACCCCGTCTTGGACGGGGTCGTCAAGATTGACGCATGTTTCTGGGGCAGGGCCCGGCTTTGTGCAGGCCCGTTATAGACAAGAGAAGAGGTCGGCTCGTGACGGAAGAGAACGGCGCGCCTGGCGGACACGGTGAAGAACCGACACGCCGCGACTTCATCTATATCGCTGCAGGCGGCGCGGCCGCTGTCGGTGGCGGTCTCGTGGCCTGGCCGTTCATCGATCAGATGAATCCCGCAGCGGATACGCTGGCGCAGGGATCCATCCGGGTCGATGTCTCGCTGGTCCCGGTGGGATCGGAGATCACCGTCATGTGGCGCGGTGGCCCGGTCTTCATCCGGCACCGGACCGAGGAAGAGATCGCGGAGGCCCGCTCGGTCGAGCTGAACGCGCTCCCGGACGAGGACGCCCGCAATGACAACCTGCCGGCAGGCATTCCCGCCGTTGACGCCAACCGCGTCCTGCGCCCGGAATACCTGATCGTGAAGGGCAATTGTACGCACCTCGGCTGTGTGCCGCTGGGTCTTGGCGCCAATACCGGCGACTATGACGGCTGGTACTGCCCCTGCCACGGTTCGCACTACGACACCTCGGCCCGGATCCGTCGCGGACCGGCGCCGGAGAACCTTCCGGTTCCCGACTATTATTTCGAATCGGAAAACACGGTGAAGATCGGCCTGTCGCCCGACGAGGCAGCTGTCTCGGGATGGCAGGTCGCTGACGCTTCGGGGGCTGCGGCATGAGCGGACATTCGACTTACGAGCCGAAGACCGGAATCGAGAAATGGCTCGACTCCCGTCTTCCGATCATCCGCCTGGGCTATGACAGCTTCGTCGACTTCCCGACGCCGCGGAACCTGAACTACTGGTGGACCTTCGGCGGTATTCTCGCCGTCTTCCTGATGATCCAGATCATCACCGGCATCGTGCTCGCCATGCACTATGTGGCGCACGAGGACATGGCCTTCCAGTCGGTCGCCCGCATCACCCGCGACGTGCCCTTCGGCTGGCTGATCCAGTCGATGCACGCCAACGGCGCGAGCTTCTTCTTCGTCGCCGTATACCTGCACATGTTCCGGGGTCTGTACTACGGATCCTACAAGGCGCCGCGCGAGGTCCTCTGGATCCTCGGCGTCGTGATCTACCTCCTGATGATGGCAACCGCCTTCATGGGCTACGTCCTGCCGTGGGGCCAGATGTCCTACTGGGGCGCCATGGTGATCACCAACCTGATCGGCGCGCTGCCCTTCGTCGGCGACGCGATCCGGGAATGGCTGTGGGGCGGTTTCTCGGTCGGCCAGGCCACGCTGAACCGCTTCTTCTCCCTGCACTACCTGCTGCCCTTCGTGATCGCCGGCGTTGTCGGCCTGCACATCTGGGCGCTGCACGTGCCGGGCAACGGCAATCCGGCCGGTCTGGAAATCAAGGACCCGAAGAAGGACGCGCTGCCCTTCCACCCGTACTACACGGTGAAGGACGGCTTCGCGATCATCGTCTACCTGATGGTCTTCGCCACCTTCGTCTTCTACATGCCGGGCGTGCTGGGCCATGCCGACAACTATATCGAGGCCAACCCGCTCTCGACGCCGGCGCATATCGTGCCTGAATGGTATTTCCTGCCCTTCTACGCGATCCTGCGCGCCATCACCTTCGACATCGGCCCGATCGATGCGAAGCTGGGCGGCGTGCTGGCGATGTTCGGTGCCATCGCGATCCTCTTCGTCCTGCCCTGGCTGGACACGTCGAAGGTTCGCTCCATGCGCTACCGTCCGCTGACCCGCTGGTTCTTCATCTTCTTCGTGATTGCGGCACTGGGCCTTGGCTGGTGCGGCGCGAAGAACCCGGACGATCCGTTCATCGGCGGCCTGAAATTCGTGCACCTGGCGCAATTCCTGACGGCTTACTACTTCGCCTACTTCATCGTCATCCTGCCGGTGATGGGCATTGTCGAGAAGCCGAAGGACCGTCCGGCGTCGATCGAGGCGTCCGTCCTCGGTGAAGACAAGTCCTAAGGGAGCGACGAGATCATGATGATGACCCGTATTTTCGCCGCTGCCCTGGCAGCTGTCGGCCTCTCGGCCACGGCGGCGCTGGCCGTCGAGGGCGACGCCCACGCACCGGAAAACTACGCCTGGGAATTCGAGGGCCCGTTCGGCACGTTCGACCGCAATGCGGTCCAGCGAGGCTACCAGGTCTACCAGGAGGTCTGCGCCTCCTGTCACTCGATGAACCTGATGCGCTTCCGCAATCTGGGCCAGAAGGGCGGTCCGTTCGAGTCGGAGGAATATCCGAACCCGAACGACAACCCGATCGTGATGCAGATCGCCGCCGGCTACCAGGTCGAGGACGGTCCGAACGATGACGGCGACATGTTCATGCGCGACGGTCTGCCGTCCGACGCCTTCCCGGCGCCGTTCGAGAACGAGCAGCAGGCCCGGGCCTCCAATGGCGGTGCCTATCCGCCGGACCTGTCGCTGATCGTCAAGGCGCGTTCGGGCGGTGCGGACTATATCCGGTCGCTGCTGCTGGGCTATGAAGAGGCTCCGGAAGACTCCCATCTGTCGCCGGGCCAGTATTACAACGCCTATTTCGCCGGTGGCGCGATCGCCATGGCACCGCCGCTGGTCGATGACATCATCTCCTATGATGACGGCACGACGGCGTCCATGGAGCAGATGGCCGAGGACGTGGTGACCTTCCTCACCTGGGCCGGCGATCCGCACATGGAAGAGCGCAAGCAGATGGGCGTGATGGTGCTGATGTATCTCTTCATCTTCGCCGTCCTGGTCTATCTGGCCTACCGCCAGGTCTGGCGGAACGTGAAGCACTAGGCGTTGCGCCTGGCACCGGATTGAAGAGGCCGCGAGCGGAAACGTTCGCGGCCTTTTTTGTTTTGCAAACGACACCAGGCTTCCCCTGCGAAAGCGGGGGAAGTGGCCGAACCCGGCCCCGGGCCGGGTGAGGTCGATGGGGGTAAGTCTGCCCGCTGCTGCGCTCTGCGGTGCTCCGCACCGCCCCCTCAGTCCGCTGACGCGGACAGCTCCCCCGCAAGCGGGGCGAGCCCCTGGGATCGCGAAGAAAGGAAGACAACATGACACACTGGAAGCTCGGCATTATCGGCGGCTCCGGCCTCTATGCGCTGGAAGGTCTGGAGTCCGTCCGCAGCGAGACCGTCGAGACGCCCTGGGGCGCCCCCTCGGCGCCCCTGACGCACGGCACGCTGAACGGCGTCGAGCTGGTCTTTCTGCCGCGCCACGGGGCCGGGCATCGCCTGTCACCGTCGGACATTCCCTTCCGTGCCAATATCGCGGCGCTGAAGATGGCGGGCTGTACCGACATCGTCTCGATCTCGGCCTGCGGCTCGCTGCGCGAGCATCTCGCGCCGGGGCATTTCGTTATCGTCGATCAGTATGTCGACCGCACCGATGGCCGCGCGCGCAGCTTTTTCGGCGCGGGCTGTGTCGCACACGTGCCCATGGCCCAGCCGGTCTGCGCCCGCCTGGCGGGGCTGATCGGCGATGCCGGCGAGGCGGCCGGCGTGCCGGTGCAGCGCGGCGGCACCTATATCACCATCGAGGGGCCGCAATTCTCCACCCGCGCCGAGAGCGAGCTCTACCGGCACTGGGGCATGGACGTGATCGGCATGACCAACATGCCCGAGGCCCGGCTCGCGCGTGAAGCCGAGCTGCCCTATGCCTCGATCGCCATGGTGACGGATTACGACTGCTGGCGTGATGGCGAGGAAAGCGTCGACGTGGCCGCGGTGCTGCGGGTGATGCGCGACAATACGGTCAAGGCCAGGGCCCTTTTGACGCGCCTGACGGCCATGCTGGCCGGCCGCGAGCGCGCGCCGGACCCGGTCGATACCGTGCTCGACACCGCGATCATCACACCGCCGGACGCGCGCGACCCCGAAATCGTCGCCCGCCTGCGCACGATCGCCGGACGGGTGCTCTGAAGCGTGATCAGGGGTTCACCGGTTCGATCACGCGACCGCTCAAGTCGAGCATGATCAGGTGAAGTGGGTACCGGTTCACCGGTTCGATCACGCGACCGCTCAAGTCGAGCGTGATCCGGTGAAGCGGGAAACGATCCTGCTCCGGCGAATATCTGGACGGATCGCACGCGGCGGGACTAGACTTGCTGCATGTATCGTTTCGTCCTGACTGTCCTCTTCGTGGCTCTGACCCTGGGGCCGCAACCGCGCGCCGAGGCCAGCGACATTGTCAGCTTCCATGCCCTGGACGAGCAGACCTACGACATCTCGCGCGAGAGCGTCGTCCAGCTCCTGTGTCATGAAGAACAGAGCGGCCGGTATTATCTCAGCCGTGCCGTCGTGCTCGACGCCCGTCCCGGGGCCCGGCCGCAATTCGACATACTCCTGGCGACCCGCCATGCCCTGCAGGGAAGGAACGGCCCGCGCACCTGCCACGTGCGCGGCGTTCCGGAGTGGGTGGGAGAGATCGTGGACGTGCGCACTGGCACACCTTCCGAAGACAGTCATCCGCAGTTCAGCGCGGACTGGGCCATTTTGCGCACCCGCCGCCGTTTGCCGGACGAGACGCCGCGGCTTCGTGTTCTGGCGGCCGAAGGCATCGACCAGGGCGAGGTCTCGCTGCTGGTGCGTCCCGTCGACCGGGCACCCTGCGATGTCCGGCAGTCGCCGCCGGCCTTTTCCGATCCGGGACTTCTGATCCACGGCTGCCGGTCGCGCCAGGGCCTGTCGGGCACGCCGCTGGTCGTGCAGATCGATGGCGAACCCTTTGTGGTGGCTGTCCATGTCGGACACACCATTCCGTTCGGCGAGACCCAGGACTCCTACGGCATCGCGCGCCGCCTGAATGGTGAATTCCTCACCACCCTGGCCGAGTATCTGCACGAACTGGCCATTCCCTAGCCGCAGGCCGCCCTTTCCCCGCGCCGCGGCCTCGTCCATAAAGGCCGCACGGGCAAGGACGAAGGGGACACCATGATCACGGTGGTTGCACTCAGCTGGGCGGTCGCGGCCGTCCAGATGCCGGAATTCACGCCGCCGCGCCCGGCGGTGGAATGCTCCGAACACCTCACCGACTGGCCGGCCCGGCGCCGGTGCCTGCGCGGCCTGCTCGACGACGCCGAAGCGGCCCTTGAGCGCGCCGCGGACGCCGCCCTCGAGGAAGCCCGCGAATCCGACTTCGACTCCGGGGGTCATTTTGGCGCCGAAGCGCATTTCGAGGCCGCCCAGACGGCCTGGCACGCCTATCGCGATGCCGAATGTGACCGGCGTACCGCGCTGATGTTCATCGGCGAGGACAGCCGCGAGGAGATCGGCCTGGACTGCCGCATCACCCTGACCCGGGCCCGCACACAGGAACTGGAGACGATGTGATGGACCGGCCGGTCCTGCATATCGGCAACAAGCGTTACTCCAGCTGGTCCTTGCGGGCCTGGCTGATCCTGCGCAAGGCGGGCATCGATTTCGACGAGGCCCTGGTGCCGCTCTACACGCCGCAGACGCGGCAGGCGGTGAGCGATCTGTCGCCGGGCGGCAGCGTGCCGGCCCTGACCACACAGCACGGCACTTTCTGGGATTCGCTGGCCATTGCCGAATGGGCGGCCGAGCGGGTGCCGGGCCTTTGGCCGGAGCATGAGGGCCGCCGGGCCCTGGCACGCGCTGCCGTTTGCCGCATGCATGCCGGTTTCACCGCCCTGCGCGGCCAGTGCGCCATGGACATTGCGCGCACGCCGCAGGCGGTCGCTCTCAATGCCGATACCCGTGCCGATATCGCCGCCATCCAGGCGCTGTGGAATGATGTCGGCAGTGTCGACGGACCCTGGCTGTTCGGCCGCTGGAGCATCGCCGACGCCTTCTTCACGCCGGTCGCGGTGCGTTTCCACACCTTTGACATTCCGCTGCATGCCGGCGCCCAGGACTATTGCGATAAGCTGCTGGCCGATGAAGACTATGCCGCGTGGCGCAGCGCCGCCCTGGCCGAGACCCTGCCGGGCCCGGCCGGCTGAACGACAGCGAACTGGATCTTTCCGCATGGACCTGAAATCCGCCATCCGCACGATTCCGGATTATCCCAAGCCGGGCATCATGTTCCGCGACGTCACCACGCTGATCGGCGATGCGCGGGCCTTCCGCGTCGCCGTTGACCGCATGGTCCAGCCCTGGGCCGGCGCCAAGATCGACCGGGTGGCCGGCACCGAGGCGCGCGGCTTCATCCTGGGCGGCGCCGTGGCGCACCAGCTCTCCGTCGGCTTCACGCCGGTGCGCAAGCGCGGCAAGCTGCCCCACCGCACGCTGATCGAGGAATACGAGCTGGAATACGGCCAGGACGCGATCGAGATCCATGTCGACGCGATCCAGGAAAACGACCGGGTCCTGCTGGTCGACGACCTGATCGCCACCGGCGGCACGGCCGAAGCCTCCATCCGCCTCCTGCAGCGCGCCGGCGCCACCGTGGTCGGCGCGGCTTTCGTCATCGACCTGCCCGACCTGGGCGGCGCGAAGCGCATCGAGGCGATGGGCGTGCCGGTCTCCTCGCTGGTGCAGTACGAGGGCGATTAGGCCGGCGCTCACCCCTTCTCCCCGACCGGGGAGAGTGGCGTTCACTGCAACATTCACCGTCATCCTGACACCCGCGAAAGCGGGTGTCAGGATGACGGTGGTTTGGGCCCAGGCTGGCTTTCCTCCCCATTTCATGGGGAGGGGACCCGCGAAGCGGGGGAGGGGCGCCGCGTCAGCGGCGTAGTCGTCAATGCCAAGCTCTACCGTTTCCCGGCGCTCCGCGCCGGCCCCTTCGACCCCTCCTTCGCCAAGGCTGCGGAGGGGCCACTTCCCCACGAGGTGGGGAAGAAAGAGGCAGCTGCTTCCCACGGATTTATCCCGGGGCCCGGCGGCGTTTCAGGTGCAGGCTTAACCAGACCCCGGCACGGGGGCCGGGGAAAATGGAGCGGGAGCGGGAAAAGAACCGGCTCTCACCTTGCCTGCATCGACATAGCCCCTAATCTGGGCCCGGTCAGGGGAGGGCACAGCATGTTCGTCGGTCATTACGGTCCGGCCTTTGCCGGCAAGGCGGTGGCGCGTTCGGTCCCGTTGTGGACGCTGTTCCTGGCGGTGCAGCTGGTCGATATCGCCTGGGGCATATTTATCGCCAACGGCATCGAGCACGTGCGCATCGTGCCGGGCTTTACCGACGCCAATGCGCTCGACCTCTACGACATGCCGATCACCCATTCCCTGCCGGGCGCGCTGGCCTGGTCGGTGGCGGCGGGCCTCGTCTATGCGATCTGGGCGCGGCGCGAGAAGATGCCGGGCGGGCTGGTCGTCGGCGCGGCCGTCCTCTCCCACTGGATCCTCGACCTTCTCGTCCATGTGCCCGACCTCCTGCTCTGGCCGGGCGGACCGCGCGTCGGGCTGGGCCTGTGGAACAACTACCCCGTCGCCCTCGCGCTGGAGGCCGCGGTGCTGGTCTTCGGCTTTCTGCTCTACATGCGCGTGACCGAGGCAAAGGGCCTGATCGGCCGGATCTGGCCCTGGGTCTTCCTGGGCCTGCTGGGCGTGGCGGAAATCGCCAATCATGGCGGCCCGCTGCCGGAAAGCCCGGAGCAGTTCGGCTATTCCGCCGCCGTGACCTTCCTCGTCTTCACCGGCCTCGCAGCCGTCTGCGATCTGACGCGGCGGGCGAAGTAAGAAGTAGGGAGGCAATCAAAGAGAAGCGTTAGGCCCCAGACTCATTCATATCCAGAAGGCGACGAGGATAGCGAGTGCGACGGCTGAGAGGAAGTTTCTGGCGAGTTTGTCATATCGGGTGGCGACAC
>MDTG01056684.1_pt1 | contig 11564 bp, 12 predicted proteins | sample 811421 | NCBI WGS metagenome assembly MDTG01 (sample SAMN05326645, study PRJNA326480) | marine metagenome | isolation source: seawater | place: Pacific Ocean: South East | collected 2011
ATAGGACTTGATCAATTTACTAATCCATTACTTGTTTGATTTATTATGCCAAGACGTTTTCTACTTGACTTTGAAAAACCTTTAGTAGAGCTTGAAAAACAAATTGAGCAAATTCGAGAACTAGCAAGGGATTCAGAAGTTGATGTAAGTCAACAACTGCTTCAACTAGAGACCCTTGCAACTAGAAGAAGAGAGGAGATTTTTAAATCATTAACCCCTTCACAAAAAATTCAAGTAGCTAGACATCCTCAAAGACCTAGCACTTTTGATTTTATTCAGATGTTTTGTGACGATTGGATAGAACTTCATGGCGATAGAAACGGAGGAGACGATATGGCTTTAATAGGAGGTATTGGTTCAATAAATAGTAGATCAGTTCTTTTACTGGGTCATCAAAAAGGTCGTGATACTAAAGAGAATGTAATTAGAAATTTTGGCATGGCTAAGCCTGGAGGATATCGAAAGGCCTTAAGATTAATGAAGCATGCTGATAGATTTAACCTACCAATTTTAACCTTTATTGATACTCCCGGAGCTTATGCTGGTCTTTCTGCAGAAGAACAAGGACAAGGAGAGGCAATTGCTAGAAATTTGCGCGAAATGTTTGGTCTCAGAGTACCTATAATAGCTACAGTCATTGGTGAAGGTGGATCTGGAGGGGCTTTGGGGATAGGAGTTGCAGATAAGTTATTAATGTTTGAACATAGTGTTTATACTGTCGCAAGTCCTGAAGCTTGCGCCTCTATTTTATGGAGAGATGCAGCAAAGGCTCCAGAAGCAGCATCTGCTTTAAAAATTACTGGCCAAGACTTACTAAAGTTAGGGGTTATTGATGAAGTTTTACCTGAACCAGCAGGTGGTAATAATTGGGCACCTCTTCAGGCAGGCGAAACACTAAAATCCTCTATTGAGAAACACTTAAATGAGTTGTTGAAAATGAATAATGAAGACCTTTTAGAAAAAAGATATTCAAAATTTAGAGTATTAGGTAAATTTATCGAAACTGTTAATCTTGAAGAAATTCAAAATTAAAAATTTTATTCATTCTATTTTAAATTGAAACTAGCACTAATTACTGGAGCAACAAAAGGAATAGGAAAGTCAACTGCTGTGACTTTCTCTAATGCAGGATGGGATTTAATCTTACTTGCTAGAGATATCAATAAACTTGAAGATTTAAAAAAGGAGCTATCACATACTGGAAGAAAAATAGATTTAGTTGCATGTGATTTGTCGCAACCTGAGGCTATACATAAGTCCTTATCAAAATCTATAGAAAATCTTGGTTGCCCATCTGTATTGATTAATAATGCAGGTTTTGCTTACAATGGAGAATTAGTAAAAATGCCATTAGATAAATGGCAGGAAATAATTCAAGTTAATCTTACGAGTATTTTTCAAATTTGCTCTTTTATCGTGCCTTTAATGAGAAATAAAGGTGGATTGATTATTAACATAAGTAGTCATGCTGCATATAATGCTTTCCCAACATGGGGCGCATATTGCGTTTCTAAGGCGGCTTTGGCTAGCTTCACGAAGTGCTTAAGAGAAGAGGAAAGACAAAATTCAGTTAGAGCTTGTACTATCACTTTAGGTTCAGTTAATACTCCACTGTGGGATTCGGAATTCGTAAAGTCGGATTTTAATAAAGAGGCTATGCTGTCTTCTGACGAAGTCTCTAATACAATTCTTTTCATTGCAGAGCAACCTGATTCGCAACTTATTGAGGATTTAACTTTAATGCCTTCTTCAGGAGCATTTTGATAATAAATTAAAAAATAAATAAATAAAATCAGTCTTTTTAATTACTTTTCTGATTTTTATGAACATATTGATGTGATATAATTTGTTAGTGAAATTCAACTTTTCAATATAAAGTATAAATAGTATTAACAGGATTTCCATATTTATTTATGACTATCACTCCTCGTGACAATATTAAAAAAGAAATAGACGAAAATATTTCAAATAAATTAATTTCTCAAATAATTAGAGACAGAATAAAAATTGAAAATAGAAGATTTCATGCGAATGATAATATTTCCGAATTTATAAATCCTGGAGAATTAGAAATTTTACAAAAAGAAGTTGCTTCTAAAGTTAGAGAATTATTAAAATCTTTAATCATAGATATTGATAATGACCACAATTCGCAAGAGACGGCAGAAAGAGTTGCGAAGATGTATTTGCAAGAAGTTTTTAAGGGAAGATATCATAAGAGACCAAATGTTACAGATTTTCCTAATGCTAAGAATTTAGATGAAATTTATACTTTAGGACCAATAAGTGTGCGTTCAGCATGTTCACACCATATGGTTCCTATTATTGGTGATTGTTGGATTGGGATAAAACCTGGAGATAAAGTTATAGGAATCTCAAAGTTTGCACGAGTAGCAGATTGGGTATTTTCTAGACCACATATACAAGAGGAAGCAGTAATGATACTTGCAGATGAGATTGAAAATCTATGTGAACCGAAAGGTCTTGCAATTCTTGTTAAAGCAAAACATTATTGTATGTGTTGGCGAGGTGTTAAAGAACCTAATACAAGTATGATTAACTCTATTGTTAGAGGAGATTTCAGACACGATCCAAGTTTAAAACAGGAATTCTTTGAACTTGTAAAAAATCAGCCTGGCGGATTATCTTGTAATTAAGTTACTTAGTATCCAATTAATTTTTTATGCTTGATTTTATTTCTTAATAACTTCTATAAGCTCTTTAATCTTTTCAATATCTTTAATTCCTGGAGATATCTCTATACTACTTGAAATATCAATCCCATCTGGTTTGATGTTTTCAAGAATTTCTTTAACCCATTCAATAGAGATTCCACCAGCAAGAAACCATGGTTTGCTAAATTTTATATCCTTTAGATAATTTGCCTGAATTCTTATACCAGAACCTCCATAAGTTTCTTTATTCCAAGAATCTAAAAGCACTTTGTCTATATATTTAGAAAATGATTCAATACCATTCATACTAGAAATATCCTTTACTCTAAAAGCTTTCCATAATTCAATCTGAGGTAATTGACTTTTTAGACTTTTACAGAAAGAGAGGTCTTCATCACCATGAAGCTGTAAAGTATTTTCACTTTTGGTGAAGTTTGTACAAATTTGTTCTATTGGTAAGTTTTTGATTACAGAAACTCTTTTCGTTTCTGGAAAGAATTTCTCTAGATTTCTAAAAATCTCTTCTTTGTTTTTATGCGGTACATATCTAGGTGATTCTTTAATTGAAATTACACCAATCGCGTCAATACCAAGTTCAGCAATATCTAGTGCCTGCTTAATAGTTGTTATCCCACAAATTTTAATGAGAGTTTTAGCTTCTAACATTTTGAAATTATTTGAATTTTAGTAGGTAGAATAAACATATTGATAAATAAAAAGGAGTTTATTTTTGAGAAGTTGGCAGATTTTAAAGATGTGGGGCATACCTTTTAAGATTCATCCTTATTGGATAGTACTACTTTTTTTATTTGCATGGAGTATCAGTGATCAAGTTAATCTAACCGCGGGTGAGATTTATAATGTTCAAGAGTCTTGGTTAATAGGTTTTTTTACATCCTTTCTTTTATTAAGCTCAATAATACTCCATCAAATTTTTCATACATATATTTGTCTTTGCCAAGGAGTAAAAATTAAAAATATTACTTTCTTTTTTCTTGGCGCAATCTTACAAATTGAAAATGATTGTCAAACTGCTTTAGGAAATATCAAAATTTCAATAGTAAGACCATTTTTATGCTTCATTACCTCATTTATTCTTTTATTGATAAGTTATTCCAGTGAATCCAAAGAAGAAATTATAATTAATGTTATTTCAAGAGTCGGTGTTTTAAATTTATTTCTAGGGCTTTTCAATTTAATTCCAGTTGGAACTTTAGACGGTGGAAATTTATTTAAAAGTATTGTTTGGTATTTTTCTGGTAATAAGAATAAAGGAAGAATTTTATTAAACAAACTATCACTTATTCTATCTTTAAGTTTATTATTTATTGGTATCTTTTTATTTTTTGCATTTAGTTTATTTTATGGAATAGTCTTATCTATTATTGCAATTTTTGGAATAAATATTTCAAAGTCAGATAGCCAATTTTTAAAGATTGAAAAGATTTTAAAATCTAATAATCTTTCTGAATTAAAGTTAAAACCTTTGAGAAAAATTGAGCATAATTTGAATCTTACTGAGCTAAATAAATTAATAAAAAATGATAACAATAATTTAAATAATTTTTATTTTATTACTAAGAACGGTAGATGGGATGGATTTATCTCAACAGAAATTTTAAAAGATATTTCAATAAAAAAATGGGATTTTAAATTAGTTAGTGAATTTAAGAAATCAATGGATCAGTTCCCAAGTAGTTTTGATAATCTCCCCTTGTGGCAAATTATTGAAAAGATTGAGAAAACTAATAAGGGTATTTTATTAATAATAAACCCGTTAGGTATTCCAAAAGGAATATTGAATAGAAATAATATTGGATATTTTGTTCTTAAGGAAATAGGCTTAAATTTTTCTCCAGAATTAATTAATAAAATAAAAACAAATAATAATTATCCATTGGGAATTGAATTACCTAAAATTATTAAATTAATGAAAAGTAAAGGAGATATTAAATAATAAAAATTTTCAAATTTGATTTACTAAATCATATGGATTTAAAAAAATATGTTCTAAGGAGGGATCTGAGAAATTTTCTAAAAATGATTTTTTTAAATGTTCGATAATTTCAACATTGCTAAGTGCTAAATTTAATTTTGGAGGAGGATTGACACCAAAGACCTTTTTCCATAATTCTAATGGTGGATTTAATTGTATTTCTCCATGCTGAAGGAAGGATCCTTTTTTCCAATATTGAGCGCTACCAATTCTTTTATATCCATTAAAATCTAAAAGATCTGAAATATTACTTGTGCTAAAACAGTTTTGTATTATTGCAGCTTTTTTTAAAGATCCATTTTGAAAATCAAGACCTAACGTTTTGAAGCTTTTAATAAACAATGCATTTATAACCTGATAACTATATTTTCTATATTCAGGTTTTCTAAAAGTTAAGGCATAAGTAATACCGCCTGAATGTAAAACTGCTCCTCCTCCAGAGGGTCTTCTTACAATATCAATTAGACCTTGTTCTTTTAACTCTTTCCAATGTGAAGGGAAATCATTTTGGTGATACCCAATTGAAATCCAATTACCTTCCCAGATATAGAATCTTAAAGTAAAAAGTATATTATTATCAGAAATTGTTTTTTCTAGAAGATTTAGATCTATAGACATTTGTTGCTCGCCCGATGATTTAAATGTTGAGATAATTAAAGCTTTTTTTTTCTGTGTCAAAATCAATTTTTATATTCGGTTTTAAATTTAAATTTTTGAAGTTTTAAAATTTAATTATTTTGAGAGTAATTAAATTTCTTTTTTCAAATTTTATATGTTATTACTAAAAATATAATAAGTTTTCTATCTCATAGGTTATGAACGTAAATACTCTTAAAAATAAAAAATTTAAAAATCATCAAAATGTATAAAGGCAATTACTATGTATAAAAAAGATATAGTTTTAAAAAAAGAGCAGGAAATTCTATTTTCTACCTACTTTTTATTAAAAATTTGTATGTTAATTTTAGCAATTGTAAGTTTCTTGAAAATAGTATATATATCTAGGGTTAGAACAACCAGATTAAAAGAAATTAACAATGCATATGTTTATGAAAAAAATAAATTCACAAAATTAACAAATCGTTTTGATAATTTATTGTCAATTAAAGGAGAGCAAAGATTTATGAAGGATCAGGATCAAATGATATCTCGTGACATTTTGAGAGTAATATGGCGTTAATACAATTAAAAAATTTTTTGTATTAATACTTGTGTTAATGAGGTTTTTCTTGAGTGGAAAAGTTAAAAAAAGGGATTGCTATTATAACTGGCACTACATCGGGAGTTGGATTAAATACGCTGAAACCTCTGATAAGATCTGGTTGGGAAGTTGTTGCTATTAATCGTTCTAATAAAAGAGCTTTTAATGAATCTTCAAAAATTCTTAGTCAAGATGATTTAAATCAAATTAGCTTTTTAGAAATTGATTTATCAGACTTAAATCAAGTAAGAGAGGGAGTTCATGAAATTGTAACTAAGTTTGGTGATAGGTTGAAAATACTTATATGTAATGCTGCTGTTTACAAACCTAGATTAAGAAAGCCAGATAGATCTAGGCAAGGATTTGAAAATTCAATGGCAGTTAATCATCTTGGACATTTTTTATTAATTAACCTATTAGTTGATAATTTAATTAATTCTAAAAAAGATATAAATTTGAATGGGAAGGAGATCAAATTCATCCCAAGAATAACTGTTTTGGGAACAGTAACTGCTAACTATAGTGAGCTAGGAGGTAAGATTCCAATTCCAGCTCCTGCAGATTTGGGAGATTTATCAGGATTTGAGAGAGGTTTCCTCTCTCCAATAAGCATGGCTAATGGAAAGAGATTTAAGCCTGGTAAGGCATATAAAGATAGTAAATTATGCAATATGATTACTGTTCAAGAGTTAGCTAAAAGATATTCTTCGGAAGAAATTATATGTAATTCGCTCTATCCAGGTTGTGTAGCTAAAACAAAATTATTTAGAAATACTCCATGGATATTTAGATTCTTATTTCCACTTTTTCAGAAATTTGTTACTGGAGGTTTTGTAAGTGAAAGATTAGCCGGTCAAAGAGTTGCTATGGTCGCAACAAATAAAGAATTTTCTAAATCTGGTGTGCACTGGAGTTGGGGAAATAGACAAAAATCCAGTAGGAAAGTATTTTCACAGAAATTATCTCAAAGAATAATTGAACCTATTACTTCAAAGAAAACTTGGGATTTATCAAAAAAATTAGTCGGAATAGAATAATAATGTTAGTCAAAACCTAGCAAATCAAATAAATCCCTATCTTTTAACGGATTTCCTTCTAATGGCTCAACATTCTCTAGCATGTTTTTTGCAAGTGATAGATATTCATTTTGAACTTCAATAACATCATCAGTTTGTTCCATTTCAAATATAGTACATTTTTTTAATCGAGATCTTCTAATGGCATCTACATCTTTAAAATGAGCCATTGTTTTTAGACCTGTTTCTCTATTAAATTTATCAATTTGATCAGTATCTTTAGATCTATTAGCAACAACTCCACCGAGCCTTACTTTATAATTCTTCGCTTTTGCTTTAATTGCAGAAACAATGCGGTTCATTGCAAATATAGAATCAAAATCATTCGCAGTAACTATTAAACAATAATTTGCATGCTGTAAAGGTGCTGCAAATCCCCCACAAACAACATCACCTAAAACATCAAAAATAACTACATCTGTATCTTCTAAAAGGTGATGCTCTTTAAGTAGCTTAACTGTTTGTCCTGTGACATATCCACCGCAGCCAGTGCCTGCAGGAGGCCCACCACTTTCAACGCACATTACTCCATTAAAACCTTCGAACATAAAATCATTAGGCCTCAGCTCCTCACTATGAAAATCCACCTCTTCGAGAATATCAATTACAGTCGGAACCATTTTGTGAGTCAAGGTAAATGTACTGTCATGTTTCGGATCACATCCGATTTGTAAAACTTTTTTCCCTAATTTAGAAAAAGCAGCTGAGAGATTCGACGAGGTTGTTGATTTACCTATTCCTCCTTTCCCATAAACTGCTATTACAAGTGCACCCTCTTCAATTTTAACTTTGGGATCTTGCTTGACTTGAACACTTCCTTCTCCATCAAGAGGTTTATTGATCGTACTTGTCATTTAGAGCTTAATAATCACGTTTATATTTATATTCTTGCAGGGGAAATGCCACCTTGGCTGCATTTATCAATAAATATTTATTTATTAATAATAAAATACTAAAAGTAAGAATATAACTGCCTGCTCTAGAGTAATTATTTATACTTTAAGTGTTAATACTCATGACTTATATATTTTTTATATATAAAGATTAACTGAAATATGCTTTGGCGTCATAAAGAGTCTCATCGCTTATTTGTGAAATACCTTTTGATAGTGCATATTTCTCTGTATTGGTTTTAACTTTTCCTCTCACAAAAAATGGAACTTTTGTTAATTCTGCTTTTCCTGAATCTGTCCAAATGATTTTCTCAATTATTGAGTCATTATTTATAACTTTTTCTTTTTCCTCATTTTCTTCTGAATTAACGACTGTATGTCCTAAATGACTTTGGTGTCCATCAACGAATTCAAAATCATGCTTAAACATATCAATCAAATGCTCTTCAAGACCCATCATTAAGGGATGTACCCAATCATCAAAGATTACATTCGCACCCTCCCAACCCATTTGAGGACTATATCTTGCAGGAACATCCTGAACATGCATAGGAGTACTTATTACTGAGCAAGGAATGCCTAGTCTTTTTGCACTATGTCTTTCCATTTGAGTTCCTAAAACTAATTCAGGAGAAGCTGCTCTCATAGCATCCTCAACTTCAAGATAATTATTTGTAATGATTGCCTCTAAATTTAAATCTTTAGCTACGCTTCTCACTTGTCTAGCCATTTCTCGGCTATATGTTCCCAACCCTACAACTTCAAATCCTAGTTCTTCCTTAGCAATTTTTGCTGCAGCTATCGAATGCGTTCCATCTCCAAATATAAAAACTCTTTTACCTGTTAAATAATTTGAATCAACTGACTTTGAATACCATGGAAGTTTAGATTTATTTTCTAATTCTTCCTGATTTGCTAATGGAAGATCTAATTTCTTGTGGACTTCATTTATAAATTCTATTGTATTTGTTATTCCTATAGGAATAGTAGTCGTATATTCCATTCCAAAATTGCGTTTAAGCCATTCACAAGATGTTTCTGCAATTTCTTTATAGAGACATATATTTAGTTCAGCATCTGTCAATCTCTTAATATCATTGGGACTTGAATTTAGTGGTGAAACTACATTTGTATCAATACCTTGTTCAGAGAGGATTCTTTGAATTTCGATTACATCATCTCTGCATCTAAATCCTAATAAGGTTGGGCCAAGTATATTTACTTTTGGTCTTCTTCCTAAATCTTTCCATCTTTGAGGACAAATTTTATTATTTTCAATTACAAAATCTTTTAATAAAGTACGAATTAACTGATAAAAAGTTTCTGAAGCGCCCCAATTCTCTTTTTTACTGTATGCGGGTAACTCTAGATTTACTATTGGAATATCAAATCCCATGCCTTTAGCAAGAGCTCCTGGTTGATCCTGTATCAATTCTGCGGTGCAACTTTCCCCTACCAAAAGCGCCTTTGGCTTAAATCTTTCTACAGCTTCCGTTATGTTTCTCTTAACTAACTCAGCAGTATCTCCTCCTAGGTCTCTAGCCTGAAAAGTTGTATATGTAACGGGTGGTCTTTTTCCTCTTCTTTCTATCATCGTAAAAAGAAGATCGGCGTAGGTATCACCTTGAGGTGCATGAAGCACGTAGTGTAAATCTTTCATTGAGGAGGCAATTCTCATTGCTCCCACATGAGGTGGCCCCTCGTATGTCCAAAGAGTTAATTCCATAATTTAATTATTTAAGTGTGGCTAATGTTTTACTTGTCAGAATTTGATTCCTTTTTAGAGGTCTTGAGAATAAGCCTGCTAAGTCTGCTGCTTGATCAATACCATGAATTGGACTAAATACCATCTCAATTGACCACTTTGTATGTATTCCCTCCGCTTCAAGGGGATTTGCTAACCCCATTCCGCACACAACCAAATCTGGTTGAGATTCTCTTACTCGATCTAATTGCTTTTCTACATGCTGACCTTCCACTATTTTTGTATTTTCAGGTAAAAGATTAATTTCTTCCTCCATCAATTCCTTATTTAAGTAGGGAGTGCCAACTTCAACGAGATCCATTTCGCATTCATTATGTAAAAATCTTGCCAAAGATATTTCGAGTTGAGACTCAGGTAAGAGAAATAATTTCTTCCCTTTTAGTATTTTTATATGTGATTCCAATGACTGCCTTGCTCTATTGGCTAGTGGAGCAATCACTTCATGAGCTTTAAGCGAGGGGATTTTGAATGCATCTGCTGCAGCTAATAACCATTTAGTACTCCCTTCAACACCTAATGGAAAAGGAGCATATAAAATTTCACAACCTCGATGTTGTAAATCTCTCGCAGTATCGCTTAAGTAAGGTTGAGTTAATAATACTTTTGTTTTAGATCCGATTTTTGGCAGTTCAGTAGATTGCCTTGGGGGAAAACTTTCAACATTATTTATCCCAAAATTATTAAAGATTTTTTTTAACCTATCTTCTACATTATTTGCAATTGTCCCGACTAATAATAATTTCTCTTCATCTGTAGATTCCATTAATGGAATGAGTGCTTTTAATGCTCCATCTTCACCTTGAGTAAATGTTGTTTCTATACCGCTTCCTGAGTAGTTTAGGAATCTTACTTGTCCCAAAAATTTTTTGTTTAATTTTTCTGCAACTGTTGCAAGATCGAGCTTAATTACTTCACTTGGGCAGGATCCAACTAGAAAAAGAGTTTTTATCTCTGGTCTTCTTGCAATCAGATCATTTACAACTTTATCGAGCTCTTCATGGGCATCTGCTAGGCCAGCTAAATCTTTTTCCTCTAATATAGCTGTTCCAAATCTTGGTTCAGCAAAAATCATTACCCCTGCAGCACTTTGGATTAAATGAGCACATGTTCTTGAACCGACCACCAGAAAAAAAGCATCAGGCATTCTTCTGTGTAACCATACTATTGAGGTTAATCCGCAAAAAACTTCTCTTGGACCAGTCTCTTTATTTAATTCTACTTTATTCATTCAGTAATTATTAGAGCTTATTTCTAAAGCATGCATAAAATTTCAATTTAAAGAAAGTAATTGATTAAGTTCTCTTACAAATTAAATATATTTTAAAAACTTATATGAATGTTTAAAAACGCAAATGATTCAATATTTATATTAAAAAAAAATTAATTTTAATTTCTCCAATAATTATTTTCGTCATTTACTTTAGTTATTTTCCAGACATTTCTTGATACTTTAGTAGCTAATAAACCTCCTCTTTCAACCTTAGATTTTCCCGGTTTTGCTCCCATTAAAATAGAAACTTCTAAAGTGCTCAATGGGGCACCTGTTTTAATTGCTAATTCAGTTAATTCAAGTCTGTCTCTAAGCTTTTGCAAGTTTCTATGATCTGGATTTCCATCTATAAGCCAGCTAAAAGAAGGGTCTTTTTGAGATAATTTTTGCATCAAACTTAAGCTTACTAATCCCAAATTTTGCTCAGTATAAAGTTCTTCTTTTTCTGTGGGTAAATTGATTGGTTTTTTTTGAGAGGAGGCCATGATTTTGATGACTATTTAAATTGAAGTTATCGGTTCATGAGCAGGATGCAAGTAAATTTAATAGAAAAAAGGATCCATTATCAGTTATAGTCTCCTGAATGGAACCAACATCTAGTTTAAATAGGGGAGACCGAAAGAATAAACGTACTGTAGTTACAGGTTCTGAGATTCAATCTCAGGCTAATAGTGGTGGTTTTATTACG
>MDTG01077009.1_pt1 | contig 11564 bp, 8 predicted proteins | sample 811421 | NCBI WGS metagenome assembly MDTG01 (sample SAMN05326645, study PRJNA326480) | marine metagenome | isolation source: seawater | place: Pacific Ocean: South East | collected 2011
ACCCGCGTCGGAGGAGGCGTCGTCATCCCCGGAGCAGGCCAGGGCGAGCGTGAGGACGAGGGCGAGCCAGCGCATGCGTCGCTAGGTACCCCGGCGGGCCCGTCCGGCTCAACGGGAAGCACCGTCCCGGCGCGGACGACCGGCCCCGTAGCGACCACGATACTGATCGGCACAGACCACGAAACACCCTCCGCCCAGCCCTCTCCGACCGATCCCCCCTCTTCGTGCAACGCCCGAAACAGGGCCCGCAGGACACCGTTTCAGGGTGAAACGGGCGCAGGACCCGACCCCCCTCCGCCCCGCCTTTTCCGACCGATTCCCCTCTTCGTGCAACGCCCGAGACGGGGCCCGCAGGGCACTGTTGCGCAGGACACGGTTGCGCAGGACACCGTGGCGGGGTGAACGGGCGCGTCGGGCGGGCCGGACGCATCCGGCGCGCCCCCGCGATCCCGGCGCTGCGTTCGAGCGGCCGGGTGCCCCTACGCTCGCGGCGATGCGCCCGATGACCCTGCTCGTCCTCCTGGCCGCCGCCTGCGGCGGCGCGACGACCTCCGCTCCCCCCCCGGTCCCCGTGACGGGCGGCGCCGAGCCCGCCGAGGCCGGCGCCCCCGACCCCTTCACGATGGTGCCGCCGGAGACCGAGCTGGTCTTCACGCTGGAGCTCCGCCGCTTCCGCAGCTGGTCCGTCGCGCAGCTCGCCGCCGAGGACTGGGAAGACCTCATCTCCATGTTCGACGAGGCCGGCGAGCTCGACGAGGGCGAGGACGAGGCGCTGCGGGCGGTGCGCGAGGCCGACCAGCTCACCGTCTTCGGCATCCCGGCGCGCGCCGGCCGGCCGGCCGCGCTCCTCTCCTTCCTCCACGGTCGGCCGAGCCCCGCAGCCATCGACACCTTCCTCCGACAGCTGCCGGACGACGAGGACGACGAAGCCGACGAAGGCGCCCCCACGCCGGCGAGTCCCGGCGCCCCGATCCCGCCGGCCGCCGAGCCCGCCCCTCCGCCCGAGCCCGTGCGCACGACGCGCATCGCCGGGCGGGAAGCGCGCGCCGCCGGCTCGAACGTCGGCCTCGAGGTGAGCGCCGACCTCTGGCTCTTCGGCCCTCGCCCCGAGGTCGAGGCGGCCCTCGCCCGTCGCGGCGGCGCCGTCCCCGAATCCCTCCAGCCCCTCTGGGAGCGTGTCGAGGGCGCCGCCTTCGCGCTGGCCGCCCACCTCGACGACGACGCGCGCGCCAGCCTCGGGGAGGGCGTCGAAGAAGAGGCCCTCGGCCTCTCGATCTCCGGCGCGGCCATGGGCGAAGCGGAGGCGGTGGCCCTCGGCGTCGAGCTGAGCGAGGGCGACCTCGCGGTCTCGGCGTGGGTGCGCGCCTCTGACGCGGCGGCGGGCGAGCGCTCCCGGGAGGCCCTCGTCGCGACGCTGGAGTCGCTCGGCCAGAGCCGCGTCGTGCGCGTGCTCGGCCTGGGACCCCCGCTCCGCCGCGCCACGGTGACGGCCCGCGGGAACACCAGCCGCATCGACCTCCGCATCTCGGAGACGCGGGCCGCAGGCGTCTGGAGCCGCGCGGCCGGCATCGGCACGGCCATCTGGATGTTCTTCGACATGATGGCCGGCGCCTTCGCGGGCGCGGCCAGCTCCGCCCCACCTCCTCCCGCGCTTCCTCCGACCCCGCCACCGCCGCCTCCCGCGCCAGCCCCCTGAGCCCGCCAGCCCCCGAACCCGAACGTGTCACGGCCCGGCGTGAGGATCGCGCGACCTGTCGGATTCGCAGCGGGCCTTCGCGAAGCGAGGAAACGCAGGCCTGCATTCCGGCGCAACGAAATCCCCCGCGGGCCCGAAGGGTGGGGCACGGGCGCGTCGACGGGTGAGCAACCCGGGCCCGCGTGTCGGCCCCTCTCACCGGTGCGGCACGCGCCGGCCCCGCTCGCCTACTTGCGGTCCATCTCGAGCGTCGCCGGGTCCACCACCGGCTCCTCGAGCACGCGCTCCGCCGCATCCTCGCCGAGCACCCGCGCCTCCGCGAAGGCCAGCGCGTAGAGGCGCACGTGGCGCTGGTCCACCTCCGCGTCGTTCTCCTCCGGGCAGCCCGTGAAGCGCGGCAGGCTCGCGCAGACGTCGCTGAAGGAGTTGTGCGCCCCGCCGAGCAGGTCGAGCCGCAGATCGCTCGCCCCGTCGAGCGCCACCCAGTACTCGTCCTCCCCGGCCGAGCCGGGCGGGTGCCCGTCCCCCTCCGCGACCATCTGGAAGACCGGCACCTCGATCGCCGCCGCCCCCGCGCCATCCCCGAAGAGGCGCGCGTCGCCCGCGGCCATGCTGATCAGCGCGTCGAAGCGCGCGTCGTGGAAGCCCGCCTCGAAGTAGCCGAGCGCCTCCTCGTCCAGCTCGTCGCAGACCGGCGAGGTCCAATCGCCCGCGCAGCCCGCCTCGATCGCGCCCACGTCGTACGCGGCGCCGGCGATCGCGTAGGCCGTGTAGCCCCCGAAGCTGTGCCCGCTCACCACGCGCGGCGTCCCCGAGAGCCCGGCCAGCGGGTCGTCGGCGCCGAGCTCCAGGGCGAAGTCGAGCGTGCGCGAGACGTCCCAGGGGCGGAGGTAGTAGATGCTCGCGACCCGGTTGTTCCCGTCGGCGGTCGTGTTCCCCGTGTGCGTCGGCGCGATGACCAGCCAGCCGTGGCTGGCGAAGTGCTCCATCAGAAAGGTGTGCGCGTCCGGGAGCCCCTGGTGCCCGTGGCTGAAGACGATCGTCGGGAAGGGCCCGGCCGCCGGCGGCGCGTCGACGAGCGCGCGCTCGCTGAAGCCGAAGGTGTAGCGCGGCGGGTCCCCCTCCGTGGCCTCCGTCGGGTACCAGAAGAGCGTCTCGAGCTCGCGCGTCCCCTCGCCGTCCGGCCGCTCGTAGGCGACCGTGCGCCGGGTGAAGCCGACGCCCCACTCCCCCGCCTCCGCGTAGGTCTCCACCGGATCCGCCTCGTCCCCACAGCCCCCGAGCCCGAGGAACGAAGCCGCGAGCACCGCCCACACACCGCACGCACGCATGACCGCGGAGTCTAACAGCCCGGCCCCGAGAACCCGGCCCCAAAGACCCGTGCCCTTGCCCGTGCCCGTGCCCATGCCCGCGGAACGACGCGGAAAGACGAGCGCTCTCGCGCACCCCCACGCGTCGACCCCTGCCCACACCCCGTGCCCATGCCCGTGCCCCTGCCGCTGCCCGCGGGCAGACGAGCGGAACGCGCGTCCCCTCGCACCATCGAGGCGGAGTCCTCCCGGCCGAAGAACGCTCCCGACCCTCCCGCCGCGGGCACGGGCAAGGGCAAGGGCACGGGCACGGGTCGTGGGGCGCGCAGTTACCTCCCCCCTTACCTCCCCACGTCATCGACGCGGCGCGCCCGGACGCCAGGCTGGTGGGGAACGGAGGATTCCATGACCCGCACCGACCCCGACCACCACCCCCATCCGAGCGACCCCGCCCCGCGCCCCGACGACGGCCCGCTCCGCCGCGCGCTCCTCGCCAACGCGACGCTCACGACTCTCTGCATCGCCGCGCTCCTCGCCTTCCCCGCCGAGCTCGCCGCCCACCTCGGCGACCCGCCTCCCGCCCTCCTCCCGGGCCTCGCCGCCGCCCTCGCCGGCTTCGCCGCCTTCCTCCTCTGGCAGGCCACGCGCCGCCCCATCCGCCTCTTCTTCGCGCTCCTCACCACCGCCTCCGACCTCCTCTGGGTCCTCGGCTCGGCCATCCTGCTCCTCGCCCTCGGCGACCGCTTCACCGACCTCGGCGCCGGCCTCGTCATCGGCGTCGCCGCCGGCGTCGCCCTCGTGGGCACCCTCCAGTGGCGCGGTCTCCGCCACGCCATCCACGCCCCCGACGACACCCTCGGCACCCGCCACCGCTACGCCGTCCAGCTCGAGAGCCCCGTCCCCCGCGCGCGCCTCTGGCCCATCGTCGCGGACCTCGGCGCCATCGCCGAGCACGGGGCCTTCCTCGCCGAGTCGCGCCTCGAGGGCGACCCCGGCGTCGGCGCCCTCCGCCGCTGCGCCGACCACGGTGGCAAGCGCTGGGCCGAGGAGGTCACGGGCTGGGCGAAGGGCGAGCGGATCCAGCTCCGCTTCCGGAGCGAGGAGGCCGGCTTCCCCTTCCCGATGGCTCCCATGCACGGCGGCTGGATCCTCGAGGACCTCCCCGCGGGCCGCACGCGCGTGACCATCTGGTGGGCCTTCACCGCCCGCCCGGCCTGGGCCGCGCCGCTCATCGTCGCCCTCCTCGACGGCAGCATGGGCAAGAGCATGCGCCAGACGCTCGACTCGATGGCCCGAGACGCCGCCACGCGCCCCGCCCCCGAGCTCGCGTCCGAAGCCGCCGAGTAGGGCGCGCCGCTCAGTCGATCACGAAGCGGTCGACGCGCTCCACCGCCGTCTGCCCCGTGCGGAAGCCGCGCGCCTCCACCACCAGCCCACCGCGCCGCGGGGTCAGCCGCAGGTAGTGGAAGGGCCGCGGCGACGGCCCCTCGAAGCGATCCGCATGCCGCACCTGCTCCCCGTCGAGCAGCTCCACCCGCGGCCCGCCCCCGCCGCCGCTCACCACGTAGTGCCGCCCGTCCACCACGAAGTGCTCGTAGGCATGCGCATGCCCCGCGAGCACCAGCCGCACCTTCGGGTGCCCCTCGAGCGCCTCCACGAAGGCCGCCTGCACGTGCGCCTCGTCCTCGGTCACCGTGCTGTTCGTGTAGGGCGGGTGGTGCATCGCCAGGACCACCCGCCGGACGCGCGCGTCCTCGTCGATCGCCGCGAGCGTCTCCTCGAGCCAGGCCCGCTGCGCGGCCCAGGCCGCCTCCCCGAGCGCGTCCTCGTTCGAGTCGAGCAGGAGCAGCGCCACGCCCCGCCAGTCCACCCGCCGCCAGCGGCTCTCCGCCAGCCCCTCGAAGCGCTCCTCGAGCCGCGCGCAGGCGAAGCGGTCCGGCCCCCAGTAGTCGTGGTTCCCCGGCACGACGATCACGCCCCCCGCCTCGCGCACGGGCGCGAGCAGCCCGTCGAGCTCCGCCCAGTCGCCGCAGCTCGACCCGTCGAAGACCAGATCGCCGAGCACCAGGAGCCCGGCCGCGCCCTCCTCGCCCGCCAGCGCCCGCACGAGCCGCGCCCGCTCCGCGTCGTTCCGCTCCCGCCCGAGCACGGCGCTCTCGAAGAAGCTCGTCCGCTGGAAGTCGCCCACCACCAGCAGCGTCCCCGCGTCCGGGTCGAGCGCCTCCCGGTAGGTCGCCGGCGTGCTCCAGAGCGGACAGGCCCAGCGCCAGCCCCACCACGCGCCCACCGCGAGCGCGACGAGCGCGAGCCCCTTCAGCCGCCGCCGCCACCTCCTCCGCGGACGCCGCGTCATCCGGCCCCCTCGAGCGCGCCCACGCGGGGCGGCCCTTTCCGCCGCTTCCGCCCGCTGACGGCGACCGCGCATCCGGGAGCCCGCGGCCCTCCCCGCGCCCCGTGGGCGCCGACGCGCCCCCCGCACGTCGTCACGCGCGCTCCGCGACGTCCCCCGACGTCGGCGCGCCGCCGGTCGCCGCGCATCACCGCGTCAGAGCAGGCGGAAGTCGCGGATGTGCGCGAAGCTCGCGTCGGCCGGCGGCTCCACCAGCCACGTGTCGACGAGCCCCACGTCCGCGCCCGGGAAGATCGACTGCGCCAGCTCGCAGCTCGAGGTCTGGTCGTCGAAGACCGCGACCACCTCCCCCCGATGGGCCAGCCGCGGCAGCGTCGACCGCTTGAAGGCCTCGGTCCCGAGCGTCGCGTCCGGCTTCAGCACCAGCTCCACGGCCACGTCGGCCACCGGGAAGCCCTGATCCCGCAGGCTCGCGACCGTCCCGAGGAGCATGCCCGGCACGTCCCGCCCGGAGACGTAGACCACGCCCGCCCCGGCCTCGTGGACGGCCCGCACGTAGTCGACGGCGCCCATGTTCGGCTCGTCGAGCACGGCGTAGTCGTCCGTGTGGAAGCGCTCGCGCCAGTAGCTCGTCACGTCCCGCACGATCTCCGCATGCGTCACGCCGCACTCGCGCAGCGTGTCGCTCAGGAGGTAGTGCACGTGGTCGATGGTCAGCGCCCCGAGCGCCTCCGCCAGCTCCGGGTCCTCGGCCTCCACGTCCTCGGCGTACTCGAGGAGGATCTGGAGCGTCCGCGGGCGGCTGTCGTAGAGGGCGCCGTCGACCCCGAAGACCACCAGCGGCGGCGGGCCCCCGTCGGCGGCAGCGACCGAGACGCGATCGAGGACACGCTGCAGGACCTCGATCTGGTGGGGCAGAGGGGGCGGGAGCACCGCGCGACCGTAATACGCGCCGCTTCGGCAGTTCAACGCCCACGCGCGCGGGCGCCGCCGACCCCGCGGCGGGCCCCCTCGAGCTCGAGATCGCCGGCCCCTCCCGCGACGCCCCGAAGACGGGGGTGACGCTGTCGGGACAATTCCCCTATTTGCGCGAAACTACAATGAAAGCGTTGCGTTCCGGGCCCGGATGGCCTAGTGTGGCTGCGCCCTCGGGGGAGGCGGAGTGCCGCACCCGTCGCCCACGAGGCGACGCGACGTCACCGAGTGAGGACGATTTTCGTTTCCACTCTCTGCGTCCGCGGCGGGATTCCCGTCCGTCCACCGCTCTGCCGACCCCCCATGCGCGATCCGCTCATCGATGGCCCCGATACCCCGCCCCCCGGCCTCCCGCCGGGAGGACGCGTGCCGGCGGCGACGCGCCCCGGAGTGGGTACGCCGGGCCTGCGGCGGGTGCTCCCCGACGCCTCGATCGGCGCGCCGGAGTCCCTCCCGCAGGTGGAGGACCTCGGCGAACGGGCGCTGGCGCGGGTCGAGGGCGTGCTGGTCGTCGAGGCCAACCCGGACGCCCAGTGGCGCCTCGCGCGGAAGATGACCGTCGCGGGCAAGCGCGTCGTCGGCACCAGCAGCGGCGGCGGCGCCCTGGCCCTGGTGGCCCGCTGGGAGGTCGATCTGGTGCTCGTCGCCGAGGATCTGCCGGGCATGGACGGCCTCGAGCTGACCCGCCGGCTCCAGGAGCACTGCCCGGGCGTGCCGATCGTGCTGATGACCGACGGCGACAAGACCGACGTCCGCGTCTCCGCCCGCCTCGCCGGCGCGGCCGGCTGCGTGCGCCGCCCGGTGACGATCGAGGCCCTCCGGGGCGTCCTCGCCGACGCCGAGCGCACGGCCATCGCCGACGCCGAGCAGGCCGTGGCCCTCCTCGACGGCGACCCCGAGCATTGAGCCGCGCGTCGCGACCGCTCCGCGCCGCGGAAGACCGTCAGGCCGTGGCCGCGGGGGAATTCGCCCGCCCCGCGCCCCCGGAATTCGGTTGGCGGCTCCGGGGCCCGGTCCTACTCTGAGCGGGCTTTGCGCATGGGCCCCTCTTCCCGCAGCTCCGCCGGCGTCTGGCTGGTCCTCGCGACCGCCGGCGCCCTCCTCGCCGCCACCGCCGCCATCGCCCAGCGCGGGCCCGCCACGATCTCCGTGGACGAGATCCGCCCCGGCATGCGCGGCCACGGCCTGACGGTCTTCCGCGGCACGGAGCCCGAGCGCTTCGACGTCGAGGTCATCGACGTCCTCCACAACTTCCGCCCGGACCAGGACCTCATCCTGGCCCGCACGCCGCACCCGATCCTGAACCGGGCCATCGCCGTCGGCGGCATGAGCGGCAGCCCGATCTACTTCGACGGCAAGCTCGCCGGCGCCTACGCCTACGGCTGGCCCTTCGGCATCGAGCCGGTGATCGGCATCACGCCGATCGAGAACATGCTCGTCGAGATGCGCCGCCCGGTCCGCGGCGACTCCTTCCCCGGCGCCCAGCCCCTCGCCGCCCTCCGCCCGCGCCGCGGCGAGGCCCCGGCCGCCGGCCCCGCCTCACGCCTCGCCGGCCTCCCCCCCTACCGCGGCGGCGCCCGCACCGCCTTCGACCCGATCCGCGCCCACCGCGCGCGCCTCGGCCTCGACCGCGCGCCGGGCCCCATGCAGCCCGTCCCCGCGTCGACGCCCGTCATGCTCGGCGGCTTCACGGACGACGCGGCCGCCCTCCTCGGCGAGGAGCTCGCGCCCTTCGGCCTGCACACGCTCCAGGCCGGCGGCGGTCAGCGCCGCGGCGGCAGCGCGCCCTCCTCCTTCATCGACGGCGGCGCCATCGGCGTGCAGCTCATCCGCGGCGACATCAACGCCACGGCCATCGGCACCGTCACCCACGTCGGCGGCCGCGATCGCGTCATCGCCTTCGGCCACCCGATGATGAACGCCGGCGAGATCGGCCTGCCCACGAGCACCGCGCGCGTGCTCCACATCTTCCAGAGCAGCGCGCGGAGCTTCAAGATCGCCGAGGGCCTCGAGCCGAACGGCACGCTCGTCCACGACCGCCAGTCCGCCATCGTCATCGACACGGATCTCCAGGCGGCGACGGTCCCGGTGCACATCCAGCTGAACGGCATCGAGGGCGCGCCCCGCACCGAGTGGAACGTCGAGGTCGCGGGCCACCGCCTGCTCACCCCGCTCCTCGTCTTCAGCGCCCTCGGCAACGCCGTGAAGGCCACCTCCGCCGACCAGACCGACGTGATGTACACGGCCCGCTACCGGGTCGACATCGAGGGCCACGGCCCCGTCGAGCTCAGCGACCGGGGCTACATGAGCGCCGGCCCGGCCGACGCGCGCACGCTCGCGGGGCTCCGCCTCTTCGACCTGATCGACGCCGCCTACGGCAACCCCTTCGAGGAGTCGCGGGTCACCGGCATCGACCTCACCCTCGACGTCCGCTTCGCCCGCGACACCTACGAGATCGTCGACGCCTCCGTCCCGAGCACGGAGGTCGACCCGGGCAGCGACGTCGACGTGCGCGTCGTGCTCCAGCGTTTCGACGAGCCGCCCACCACCCGCACCGTCACCGTGCACGTGCCCGAGCGGGCCGCCGGCGAGACGCTCCAGCTCGAGATCGAGCCCGGCTCCCGCGTCCGCGTCGAGGAGCCCGAGGCGCGCGACCTCGGGGACATCGTCGAGGCCGTGCGCGACCGCTTCCCCGACACCTCCGTGGTCACTTCGCTGAAGATGCCCACGCGCGGCCTCCGCTTCCGCGGCCACGTCGTGCGCTCGCTCCCGCGCAGCGCCCTCAACGCCCTCCACCGCGTCAGCGGCACGGGCCCCGGCCGCCCCTTCGTCACCTACGTGCGCCGCTCCGTGGACGTCGGCGCCATCGTGACCGGCTCCGCGCAGATCAACCTGAACGTCCGGGAGACCCCCCGAGAGCGATGAAGCGACGCCTGCTCACCTTCGTGGCCATCACCACGCTGGCCTCCCTCTCCGTCTTCGCCGTGAGCCCCGCCGACGCGGTCTCCACGCGGCACTTCACCCTCGACGACGCGGACGACCTGGCCGCCGGCGAGCTCGACGGCACGATGGTGCTCGACAGCGGCCAGCTCGCGGTCGGCGTGGGCGTCGCGCGCGTCGAGCTCGAGGGCGCCGTGCTCTCGTCCGCCATCGCCCGCGCGGACGACGGCACGCTCTACCTCGGCACGGGCGACGCGGGGCAGATCTTCCGCGTGCGCGGCGACCAGGTCGAGGTCTTCGCCGAGACCGGCCAGCTCCTCGTCTCCTCGCTCGCGCTCGCCGGCGACACGCTCTACGCGGGCACGCTCCCGGAGGGCCGCGTCTTCGCCATCGATCGCGGCGACGGAAGCATCCGCGAGCTCGCCCAGCTCGAGGGCGCCGAGCACGTCTGGGATCTGCACTGGGACGCGGGCCAGAGCCGCCTCTTCGCCGCGACCGGCCCCGAGGGGAAGGTCTTCGCCATCGACCCGCAGGGCCGGAGCGAGGTCTACTTCGACGCCGAGGACGGCCACGTGCTCTGCCTCGCGGCCGACGGGGACGCGCTCTACGCGGGCACGGACGGCGACGCCGTGGTCTACCGCCTCCGCGGGCCCGAGCGCGCCGAGGTCGTCCACGACTTCCCGGGGAACGAGGTCACGGCCCTCGCCGCCCGGGACGGCATGATCGCCGTCGCCGCGAACGAGATGCCGGCGCCGCGCCGGGTCACCTCGAAGAACCGGCGCAGCAAGGCCGCGAGCCGCACGCCGCGCCCGGGCAAGGGCCGGCTCTGGCGCGTCGACGCCGACGGCCGGGCCGAGCGCCTGCACCGGCACGACGACGGCCACTTCACGGCGCTGGCCATCGACGAGGACGGCACGATCCTCGTCGGCGAGGGCAAGGAGGGGCGCATCCTCCGGGTCGGCCCCTACGCGAACGCTGGCGGCCCCGGCACGGCCGCGACCTGGGTCGACGTGGACGAGCGCCAGGTGCTCGCGATCGACGTGGGCGGCGACCGGCCCGTCTTCGTGACCGGCGACTCGGCGGCGCTCTACCGGGTGACCGAGGCGGCGCCCGACGAGGCGCTCTGGACCAGCAAGGTGCTCGACGCCGAGTTCCGCGCACGCTGGGGCCGGCTCGACTGGCGCGGCCGCGGGCGGGTGCAGTTCCAGACCCGCTCGGGCAACACCGAGGAGCCCGACGCGAGCTGGACCGAGTGGTCCGCGAACCTGAGCTCACCCGGCCCCATCCGCAGCCCGGCCGCCCGCTTCCTCCAGATCCGCGCGCGGCTGATGGAGGGCGACGCGCTGATCCGCGCCGTGCAGGCCTACTACCTGCCGCAGAACCAGCGCGCCCGGGTCACCGGCGTGGGCCCGAAGCTCGCGAAGAACCACGACCCGAACGAGATCCCGGACCCGAGCACGGAGCTCGAGCTCGACTGGGACGTGAGCAACCCCGACGACGACACGCTCCGCTACCGGCTGCGCTACCGCGCCGAGGCGCAGGACGTGTGGCGGCCCATGTTCCGCGAGGACGAGCGGCTCACGAAGAGCAGCTACGAGTGGGACACGAGCGGGCTCCCCGACGGCTGGTACGTGGTGCAGGTCGAGGCCTCCGACGAGCTCGCGAACCCCGCGCCGCTCGCGCTCCGCACCACCGCCGTCTCCGAGCCCATCCGCATCGACAACCACCCGCCGCGCCTCGAAGGGCTGGCGGCGCGCGGGAACACGGTGAGCGGCCGCGCCATCGACGGGCTCGGCCCCATCGCGCGGCTCGAGATGGCCGTGGACGGCGGCGACTGGCTGCCGATCCTCCCCGAGGACCAGCTCCTCGACCAGGCCGAGGAGCGCTTCGCCGTGCCGGTCGAGGACCTCGAGCCCGGCTCCCACATCGTCGCCATCCGCGCGACCGACGCCGCCGGCAACGCCGTCAGCGGCGAAGTCGTCCTCCGCGAGCGGCGGACCCCCGCCCGCCGCTGAAGCGTCCCCCTCGGCCCGCAGGGCCGACCGTCGCCAAAGGCGGCGGAGCCCCGACCCGCGCGCCACAGCGCGCCCACGCCATCGAGCCCCACCCGGCGAACACGCGGAACACTCGCCACCGCGAGCCCCAGTTCCCCGTCCCCTTCGGCCCGCCGGGCCGACCGTCGCCGGCGGAACCCCCAAGACCCGCGCGCGACAGCGCGCCACCGACCCCCGCGCGCGAAGCGCGCCACCGACCCCCGCGCGCGAAGCGCGCCACCGACCCCCGCGCGCGAAGC
>MDTG01113683.1_pt1 | contig 11564 bp, 10 predicted proteins | sample 811421 | NCBI WGS metagenome assembly MDTG01 (sample SAMN05326645, study PRJNA326480) | marine metagenome | isolation source: seawater | place: Pacific Ocean: South East | collected 2011
CATATAAAGACATAAACAAAAACTTAATTAATTTTAACTCTTGGATCTAGCCATATATATATTAAGTCAACTAATATATTTATAATTATAAAACAAGTAGAAATGACTAATATAACCCCCATAACTACAGGAAAATCAACATGAACTAATCCATCGACCAATAACTTACCTAGACCATTCCAACCAAAAATATATTCAACAAAAACTGCACCTGACAACATACCTGCAAACCATCCAGATGTAGCTGTAACTACAGAACTCATCGCATTTGGAAGCGCATGAAAACATAATATATAGATATTACTCAAACCCTTGGATTTTGCTAACAAAATATAATCAGAAGATAATACATCTAGTAATGAAGCTCTGGTCAAATTAACTATGACTGAAAGTGGTCTAATTGCTAATGTCAAAGTAGGTAAAATTAAATTTCTAGCAGATAATACACTTCCTCTTCCGAAATCATCTATAATAAATAAACTACCTGTAATATTCAAACCGGTCAAAGAACCTAATTGATATGCAAATAAATAAACTATTAAAATAGCTGAAAAAAATGAGGGTAATGACATACCTAATACACTAAATGAAGTAATGAAGTGATCAATGAATTTATCCTTATAAATTGCCGATATACAACCAAATGGTATTCCGAATAAAATAGCGAAAAAAATTGAAGATATAGCTAAAACAAATGTATTGGGTAAAGCAGAAAAAATCAAATTTGACACATTAACATTTTTTTGATAAAATGACTGCCTTAAATAAGGTTTTTTTAAGATAATTTCAAATGAACTAAACTTAATTAAATTAAGATAATTATAAGTTACATCATCATTATATCTAATAGAAACTGGAGATAAATCATTAATATAATACGCATACTGAACTAATAAAGGTTTATCAAAATGATATTTTTGATTAATAGATAACAACTGAGTGTCATTATCTCTATCACCTAGCATCATTTTCGCTGGATCTGCAGGTAAAACATTAAAAAGTAAGAATACAATAGTGACCACTCCAAAAAGAACAAGAAATGAATAAGCTAATTTATTTAATAAATACACAAATTATTTTTTTGGAATGTCACGCCAATGCCACTTATCAACCACAACCCCATTTTTTATTAAAACTAAACCAGGATTAGACCTAACAACTGTCTTTAAAGTAGTTTGATCTACGGAAAAATAAGGAAACTTCAACTCCGTCAAATCAAGAGCAGACAATATGTCTTCATTTGATGATGATGAAAGTCCATATATTGGAATACCTGACTGTAACAATTTATCAGCCTTTTGGTGACCTTTCAATTTTGTTTTATTAATATCATATGAAATTAGTAGATATACCGATTTCATATTTAATATACTATCAGTTAAATCAATATCATTGTATTCATCGATTATATTAAAATCCTTAATAAGAGGTTCATCACCTTTAGATATTAAAATAGATTTACGATCTCTAAAAGTTGCTCCATCAATTGTCCAAGGCTTTTCCTCTGTTGAAAATTCTCTCACATTTCCATCTAATTCATAGTACCAGACCTCCTCATATAAATCTTGCTTAGCATTATCAGGCAGTTTGCGAGATTCTATGATATTAGATCCGACTTTATAAGCTCTAAAATCTAAAATTGGCAAATGTAAAAGACCATAAAAAGGTATAGTTGTAAATGTAATAAGACTTAACAAAAGTACTATTACATTAAAATTATCAGACATAAAAGGTTTGATTCTAATTTGATTAAAGAATAGCAAAAAAGAAACTATTAATAATAGAATGTCTTTATAAAATGAGTCCCAAGGTTCTAATTTCATAAAATCCCCAAAACAGCCACAATCAGTGACAGCATTAAAATAAGCAGAGTAAAATGTTAAAAAAGTGAAGAAAACCATCAAAATAAGATTACCCCACATCACTTTACTAATAAACATGCCTAGTAATAAAAAAATCCCTAAAAACACTTCAAAGAGACAAACACAAAAAGCAATAGTTAAAGCTAAAGGAGCAAGCCAATCCATACCAAAAACCTCAAAATACTCCTGAAGTTTATATGAAAACCCTAATGGGTCTACTATTTTTAAAAAACCGGAAAAAATTAAAAAAGAACCATAAGATAACCGCAAAAAATTTATAAAAATATTCATTTTGAAGACATTTTAATTAAAGCAAATATTGAGTAATTTATCATATCATGATAGTTGGAATCAATTCCCTCTGAAATAATTGTTTGACCTTGGTTATCCTCTATCTGCTTTACTCTAAGTAATTTTTGAAGTATTAAGTCAGTAAAGGAACTTACCCTCATATCTCTCCAAGCCTCATCATAATCATGATTTTTAGCCAACATCAATTCTTTAGTTTTTTGAGCATATTTCATATAAATAGAACTTGCATCTTCTTTATTCAAATCTGGTGTATCAGCCATACCCTTCTCTAATTGAATTAAAGCAATAATTGAATAGTTAATAATACCTTTAAACTCAGCATCAATACTATCACTAATTTCTTGCTTACCTTTTTGTTCAATACTTTTTATTCTTTGTGCCTTAATAAAAATCTGATCAGTCAAGGAGCTAAGTCTCAATATTCTCCATGCACTTCCATAATCTAGCATTTTTTTATTAAATAGATTATGACAGTTATCAATAATTAAATCAAAATTATCAGATGTGTTCATACTAAATTTTTAAATATTAAATTTTATATTTAGTAAAAATAGAATAATAAATTAATCCTAAGTTATCTAATTATGAGTTTTTATAAAAAAATTTGTAACAATCGACCATTAATTATGGGCATATTAAACATTACTCCGGATTCATTTTATGACGGTAATAAATACGTAGATTTTGAATCAATAAAAAAACGTATTATAGAAATGCAAGAACAAGACGTTGACATAATTGACATCGGTGCAGTTTCATCTAGACCTGGAGCTATAGACATTAGTGAAAATGAAGAGGCTAATAGATTACTTGATATATATAAAAAAATAAAACACACCTTCCCTGATATTATTACATCTATTGACACTTATAGAAGTAGTATAGCTAAAGAAACAATTAAATATGGTGCAAATATTATTAATGACATTTATGCAGGTAATTATGATTCAAATATCATTCAAGTAGTTAAGGAGAAACGTATTCCATATGTTGCAATGCATATGAATGGAAACCCTAAGAACATGCAATCAAACATAGAATATAAAAATTTCAAATATGATATATTATCATTTTTTGAAAAAAAAATTCGTGAAATACAAAATGCTGGACATAATGAAATAATTATTGACCCTGGATTTGGATTTGGTAAAACACTCAATCAAAATTATCAATTAATAAATATATTAAAAGAACTTACACAGTTTGGTCTACCGATTCTAGTAGGCTTATCAAGAAAATCGATGATTAGTAACTTGCTTAATACAAGAGCTAAAAACACATTAAATGGCACAACAATTCTAAATACTATAGCAGTAATGAATGGTGCAAATATTATCAGAGTTCATGATTTAAAAGAAGCAAAAGAGATAAAGTATATTATAAATATGATCAATCAAAATGAATTCTAATTCAGAATCTTACTTAAATAAAAAAAGCAATCTTGCTAAGATAGTCATGATTATAATAATAAGTTTATTAAATAGTTGTACAAATAATCCTTTTGGATATAAAAAACCTAATGGAACCTACAACTTATTTGAAGATATATTAATACCAAATAATAATAAATTAAAAGTATTGTTATTTCTAGACTCGGAATGTCCATTATCTATTTCTTACTCTCAAACCATTAATAAATTAGCAAAAAAATTTAGTGCTTGTAATAATCATAATGTAGATTTTTTATTTTTTTTAACATCAAATAATTCAAGAAAATCCATTTTGCAAATAAAAAATGCATACAAAGAGTCGATAGAATGCTGGCATACATCTTATGTAGATGAATATCTAGAAAATCAATATCAATACCCTCCATTCTATTTAGACTTCAATCATTATATTACAAACATGATAAAGGCTGAAACAACTCCTCAATGTTTCTTAGTTGATTCATTAGGAAAAATAATATATAGTGGCGCTATAGATAACTGGGTAGTAGAGCTAGGAAGAAAAAAACAATATATTAATAATCACTATTTAGAAAACGCAATTATACAATACTTAAATGGTGAGAAAATTGAAGTTTCACAAACTAAAGCAATAGGATGTATTATTCAAAAATAATTACGTTGATAATTATTTCATTATCATTAAATAGTTGTGTTAATAGAAAGAAAATAACTTTCCACAAAGATATTAAGCCAATTATACATGAAAACTGTGCTAGCTGTCATCATAATAATGGTGCGGGTCCATTTAATTTAATTTCATATCAGGATATATCTAAAAGAGCAAATATGATTTTAGAAGTAGTTGAAAATAATTACATGCCTCCATGGCCAGCTGACCCAAATTTTAGAGAGTTTGCGAATCAAAAAATATTAACTACACAAGAAAAGACACTACTAAAAAAATGGATTAGACAGGGTATTAAAGAAGGGGATAAAGACACGATTAACTATTTACAACGCAAAATAGATCAAACTCCTGATTTAACTATTAAAATGGACAAAAATTACATTACTAAAGGAAATAATCAAGATGAATTTCTTATGATGAAATTCCCTTTTGAATTAGAAAGAGATACATTTATTAAATACATAGAATTTGTACCAGGAAATAATCAAATAGTACATCATATTAATGCACATCTTATAAGTTATGAAGATAACAAAAAAACAGATATATTCAATGGGAAAAAATACGTAGATACTGAAGAAAAATCTGACCAGGAAGCTTTTAATTTATTAGAAATACATAATGACGATGGGAGTTACCCTAGATTAACTCCTTCAGTTTCAAATTATTTACCAGGATCAGAACCGTTTATATACCCTGAAGGTATTGGTGGGTTTAATGTAAAAAAGAAAAACATTATTCTAGTTAATGATTTTCACTATGCACCAACTATTGAATCTTTGGAAGATAGTTCATATTTTAAGATTTTTTTTGATTCAATTGCTCCTGTAAGACCTGTTCAAGAGACTCAGCTTGGAACATTTGGGATTTCTGACATAATTCCACCCTTAATAATACCCCCTAATGAAATTAAAACTTTCTATACTAGTGCTATCATAACACGGGATATTTCTTTGCTTACTATTAACCCACACATGCATTTGTTAGGTAAATCATTCATAGCTTATGCGGTAGACCTCAAAAATGACACTATACCATTAATAAAAATAGACAATTGGAATTTTAGATGGCAATACTTTTATCATTTTATTAAACCAATAAAAATTCAAGGTGGATCAGAAATAATTGTTAAGGCAACATATGACAACACTGTTGATAACCCTGATAATCCCTTTGATCCCCCTAAAGAAATTTCAGAAAGAAGAGGTTTTAATGGGAAAGGTAGTATGAGAACATCAGATGAAATGTTACAATTTATTATTAATTACTTGCCTTATGAAAAAGGTGATGAAAACATTAAATTAATCTTGAATTAAGGATTGATTTATTTTTTTGATCAAGTTAGGTCCTTTATATATAAAACCAGTATAAACTTGAACCAAACTGGCTCCAGAACTTAATAAAACCTTAGCATCTGCAGGGGTCATTATTCCTCCAACAGCAATAATAGGTATAGTTCCTTTTGATTTTTTATATATATAAGAAACTAATTCCTTTGACTTAGAAAACAATGGTCTTCCGCTTAAACCTCCATTACCTATATATTTTAATTTTTCCTTAGAGGTATATAAATTATGTCTTTTGTTAGAAGTATTAGTGGCAATAAGTCCAGAAATAGAAAATTCATTGACTAAATCGATAATTTCATCAACTTGTGATTTAGTAAGTTCAGGAGAAATCTTTATTAAAACTGGTTTATTATATTTTTCATTATTAATTTGCTGTATTGTAGATAATATGATCTGTAAATCTAATTTATTTTGAAGTTGACGTAAATTAGGAGTATTAGGGGAACTTACATTAAGAACAACATAATCAACGTGAGGCGCAATTAACTCAAAACATATTTTATAATCAATATATGCTAAATTATTAGGAGTAGTTTTATTTTTACCAATATTACCTCCAATAATAATGTTACTTTTTCTTTTACGTAAACTTTTTATTACATCTTCTATACCATCATTATTAAATCCCATTCGATTAATGAGTGCATGATCTTCTTCTAATCTAAATAGCCTAGGCTGACTATTTCCTTTTTGAGGTTTTGGTGTTACAGTACCTACTTCAATAAAACCAAAACCAAACGAAGACATTTCGTCTATAAGGTTTGCATTTTTATCAAAACCAGCTGCTAAACCAACAGGATTTTCAAAAACAATTCCAAATATTTTTTTTTGTAATCTAATATCTTTTACGCAATACATAGCATTACACAATTGTCTAATTGGCGGAAAAAGAAAAAAAAATTTAATGAGACGAACTATTAAATTATGTGCTGATTCTGGATTAAATAGAAATAAGATTTTTTTTAGAAAAAAACTATAGAACATTATATTAATAATAAATTGATAATTTAAAAATACGTAGAAATTTACATTAGAAAAACATCCATTGTCTAATAAATTTTTAATTTTATAAAATGTTAAATGAATTGACATCATCTATATACATAAAAACAAGAATATTTCTGATTTTATCTATATTCACTTTAAACTTGTTACAAGCATGTGACACAAGCCCCACCATATCTGTTAGTAATGTACTTGACAATGGTGATGGAACCTATTATATGGACATAAGTGCATGTATAGGAACGGAAGGATCAGCAGATGGTTTTGATTTATATTTCAATAATGAAATTAATATTATTGGCACAACCATTACAGAAGTAACTTCACCTAGTAATGAACAAAATGTAGCAACTGTAAGTGTAAATAATGGAACTTGGCTGGCATATTTTGAAGAATATGACATAAATGGTACATATTTTGAAAATAGTGGATTTTGGGGTGTAAACTGTATTGATGTTGGTGTTATAGTAGATCAAAATCCAGAAGGAGCAACAATTTGTAGTGATGGCCTTAATGAAGATTGTCTTGGGTTTACTCAATTCGAAGTTTTCACAACTTGTGGAACTATACCCGGTCCATGTCTGCCAAATTATTCCGTAGTAGATTTTGGATCAATTAATGGTAATATATCAATATCAGGTTCAAATTGTGATTTTGCTCCCTTTAATGATGAAATTATTGAACTTGATGTTACTTGTAGTGGCAACTTTAATATTGTTCTATCACAAACAGATGGTTTCAATGCTGAATCATGGTTAACATTAGCTGCGGGTTGTTGTAGTGGATTGTTACAGCAATCAATGTCATTTTTTGAACAGAGTATTGAAATTAACACATTTCTTAACGAAGGAACATATTACTTAATTGTAGACATCTTTTCTGATTTATTTACAGACGGTGGATATACATTGGATATTTCATCGGATGCCGATCTAAATGATATCTCTGATGCAGATGCTGGTATAGATCAAAATACATGTGAAAATACTGCAACATTAAACGCAAATGAACCAAATATTGATGAAGAAGGACAATGGACAATAATAAGTGGCAACGGAACTATTGAAAATCCATCAAACAATATTACCAATGTATCTTCTTTATCTAACGGAGATAATATATTTCAATGGTCACTTTCTAACAGCTGCACTTCATCACAAGACCAAGTAAATATATTAGTCGAAAATAATACAACATTGAATATACCAGATGTTATTTATTGTTTAGATCAAATTGATCTTATTGCAAATTCTAAATCAAATGGTATTTGGAGCGTAGAGCCTAATTTAAATATATCCATCAACAATGTCAATTCAAATAACACATATGCAGACGTAACTGCATACGGAGAATATACTTTTAACTATTTAGTGTGTGGGGAAACTATTTCACAAAATGTAAGTGTTCAATCTATTACACCATTAATATCATCTCCATCAAATAATTATTTTTGTTTAGAAACTTTTGAATTAAATGCAGAAATAAGTGGAGATCCAGGATACTGGGATTATGAAGGTCCCTCTGAGGCTCAATTTGACGATATTACTTCCACCAATCCAACTATAACGGTAGCTGATTATGGTGTCTATACATTTACATACTTTGGATGTGGCACAAATAATAGTATTATAATTAACATGGAAGAAATTGAGCCAATAATTTCTGGCCCTACAGAAATTTATTGCCTAGAAACATTTAATTTAGAAGCTGACGTAAACGGCGATTCTGGATACTGGGATTATGAAGGTCCAGGTGAAGCAATATTTAGTGACCCAAATTTAACAAATACATCTGTTAATATTAGTGAATATGGAACGTATACATTTACATATTATGGTTGTGGAACATATAGCAGCATTAATATACAAAGCCAAACATCCTCACCCAGCATTACTGCTCCAAACAGTATTTATTGCTTAGAGGAATTTAATCTTGTTGCAGAAAATAGTAATGATCCAGGATACTGGGATTATGAAGGTCCAGGTGAAGCAATATTTAGTGACCCAAATTCAATAAATACATCTGTTAATATTAGTGAATATGGATCGTATATCTTCACATATTATGGTTGTGGAACCAATTCATATCAAGAAGTTAATGTATTAGAAGCACAACCCCTGATAATAAATCCTAACGATACACAAATTATTTATTGTGAATTAGTAGCTAACCTAGAAGCCTCTGTTTTAGGTAACCCTGGATATTGGTCTTTCGAAGGGCCAGGTGACGTATTTTTTAATAATATTAATGAAATAAATACTGATATAACTGTAAGTGAATTCGGAGAATATCAATTCACATATTATGGTTGTGGAATTAATAGTGAATCTCGAACAATAATATTCCAAACTATAGAACCAGAAATTATCACTGATAATACGATTTACTGTGGACTAAGTACAAATATATCTGGAATTGCTCAAGGTGACAGTCAATGGTTTATTAATAATAGCCCTAATAATAGTAATGTCAACATAGTTGATGAAAATTCATTAAATACAGAGTTGGAAGTTTCTGAATATGGCGTATATGAAATTGGACTCAATGATTGTGAAAACACAACATTTATAAACATAGAATTTAAAAAAGTTGCACCACATATAATTGCACCAAATTTTCAAAATTGTATTCTAGATGCAACATTAATTGCATACAGTGAAGATAATAATCCTGGTCAATGGAGTATATACTCAGGTGATGAAGGAGCTGTTTTTTCAAACTTAAACGAAACATACACCTCCGTAACAGTGCCAAAACATGGTTTATACACTTTTAAATATGAATCATGTGATACGTTTTCTTTGGTAACTGTAGGATTTGAGTGCCCACTTGAATTTTCTAATACTATAACACCAAATGGAGATGGAAACAATGATTATTTTTTAATAAATAATTTAAATCCAGAAATATATTCTAATAGTGTATTGACAATTTACAATAGGTGGGGAACAATAGTTTACACAAAAGTTGACTATGGGTTAAATGAGCAATGGTGGAATGGCAAAACAACGACTGGGAACATAAACATAAACGATGGTGTTTATTATTATGTGCTTGAAATTTTCAATAATACCATAAAACAAAAAGAGGAATATTCTGGCGAATTACATATTTTTTCGTCTGGCTCATCATCTTCAAATAAAGACAATGAACCAAACATAAATAATAATTAATTTCTTTTCTTAGACTCCTTTTCCTTAATAATTTCTAATGTAAATGGATGTATTACCCTACTAGTTTTTTGAGAATATAATTTCAACTGTTTCTCAGAAAAAACGGACTGCAACTTTGAATCTCTCTGTTTAGCAAACTTAAGCATCATATTAGTAAGTTGCTTTTTCTTATCCTGCTCACTTAGATTACGTGTATTAGATTTTTCCTCAACTTGCTGCATATTCCATGCATATTGAGCAAATGCATCTAAGCACCTTTGTGTTTGCTCCTTGTTTAATTTTAGTTCTGATTTTAAATACTCAGAAACTTTTTGAGCATTCTTTTTAATAGCAATCTTTGAATCAGGCGATTTATCCTGAGAAAATCCAAACAAGAATATAAAACTGCAAATTGTTGTTAAAATAATTTTTTTCATGTTTATAAATTTTAAGTTATTAAATAAGTAAGGCTACCAAACCTAACTATTTTAAATAACTAATTTACTAAAAAATTATTGTTCATAAATTATAATTACAAACTATTGATCCGATGATAATTGGAAACCGATTACAAGACTAAGTGTATTGAGTTTAAAATTGTTATTATAAATTGGTTCCGAATAATTAAAAGAAGAGAAGATGTTTTCATCTATCTCAATATTATAATTATCAAAAAAACCATCTTCATTTTCATTTAGCTCATTAAAAAAATTTGACAAACCCAGTTCATATCTCAATGAGAAATAAAAAGAATTTGATTCAAAACCTATACCAATAATTGCAGATGTTTGAAAATTAAATGGCCATTCATCTTTATCAAATCCATGATTATTAATTGTATTATTTGATTCAAAAAAATCATAGATTATTGTATTACCCACAACTGAATTTTGTACATATTGATTGTCAGCATCAAATCTACTAAATAGAAGAGTTTCTTCCGCCTTAATAACAAAACCAAACTTTGCACCTATTTGCATAAAAAATTTATTTACTGGGTATAGCTTTAATAAAAAGGGGAAATTAATATAATGTATATTCCATCCATAGGTTGCAATTTTATAGTAATCATCACTTAACAAACCAGAAATTGAAAAAAAAGGATCATTGAATACTGCAATACCCTTTTGTAAAACAATATGATTAAATTCTATTTTTTGATACTGAATTTCTGGCTGAATTGCAAAACCATTAGCTAGTAATAAATTTGATCTAACTCCTAAAAAAAATCCATTAATAATTTCATTATTAAAGGACATATCATTATCATCCCATTTAGAAATCTGTCCTAAACTAAAATCAAATAGAGAGGAATAAGATATAGAATTGTCATATACTGAATTATAACCTATAGAAGGTCCAATATATACGCCAATACTTTTATTTTGACTAAAGCTTATTAAGGGGATAATAAAAAATAATATAAAACGCATATAACAATATAAAAATAGATTTAATTTTTTTTTAAATCAGTGACCCTGAAAGGATTCGAACCTTTAACCTCCTGATCCGTAGTCAGGTACTCTATCCAGTTGAGCTACAGGGCCAAAGATTTTAATCATTTATTTGATGTCAAAAAAGAACGTAATTGATTTGTGCTTTTTGGTTTAAGTACAATTTCCATTTTACGATTTAAAACAAAAATAGATGGCGTTTTTTTAATTTTATAATCTTTACATATAGGGGATTTGTAAACCTGAAACTCACAGATGTTAATCCAATTAAAGTTATTATCAGAAACCGTCTTCTCCCATTTATTTTTATTAGCATCCAATGATACAGCAACAATTTCAATATCTAGATTA
>MDTG01178049.1_pt1 | contig 11564 bp, 13 predicted proteins | sample 811421 | NCBI WGS metagenome assembly MDTG01 (sample SAMN05326645, study PRJNA326480) | marine metagenome | isolation source: seawater | place: Pacific Ocean: South East | collected 2011
GTAGAAAAAAAATCTACATACAAGAAGGATATAAGGCAAAAATTAATTGAAATAGATAAAGCAAATGAACAATCTGAAAAAAATGATAAATTATTCATGGAAAGAAGAAAATTGAAAGCATTAAAGGACACTAATTTTGATCTTTTTTATGATGAAGAAAAAATTTTACATAGACAAAGATTATTATTAAAAAAGCAGTCAAAGTGGAAGGGAGTTATTTACTATTGCTCAAAGAAGGGAAATATTTATTTTATCTCCAAAGAGGGTAAAAGAATTTACAGATTAAAAGTTTAAATAGGAAATTTTATTAAAGCAAAGTAAGACAATTTTGTTACCCTGACCAATTAAATACATTTAGTAAAAAATAATTAGAATGAAAACGATAATTAAAATTTTAAAATGGCTGTTTATCAAGATTATAAAGTTGAAATCAATTTAAATGAATTGATCGAAAAAAGAATCCCTTGTTGCGACTTATTGCATCCTGATCATTGCTTAACAGAAAAACAAGTTGCAGAAATTGCCCATGATGTCAGAATGGATCTCAACCTCCATGATATTTATAAACAAGTTGACCAACATATTATGAATTACGCAAATGCTGCAGGCATAGATAATAAAGACCATTGGATAGAATCTAAACTTCCTGACTTAGATCGTGATAAAAAAGAAGAAGTTGGAATTGATTTTGAATAGTTTACTAATAATTGATATAAGAATAAATATTAATAATATGAGATACAAGTAGTTTCAAAATTAATTTGAGTAAGTAAATATTAAAAGTATTTCCGCAAATAAAAGCTTTGATAGATCATCCTATAAATATTCTACTAATTATTTACTCATTAGTTTGAATATCTAGTAATTCAATAGTGATATTAATACAGACTGAATAGAAGCAGAAATAATCAAAAAAATCTAATGAACTTAAAGATATTCAATTAGGTTAGAGAAAAAAAAAACCTAAGTAGATTAATATTTTTGATAATTAGTCTTTTTTAAATTACAAAGACACAAAGCAAAAGAGCTATATTTAGTAGCAAGCTCAGTGTCTTAGAAGAGATTTTCATTAATAAAAAAGGTTTTTGTGCTCTAGTGTGTAGGAGCGCGGAGTTAACCTTGAAACCGCTAGATTTATTTTCTTAAGAAGAACAAATCCTTAAGCTACTTATAACTAAAAAGAATTCTAATTACAAGTAAAGATAACTTTATTGAAAGATATTTAAACTTAGAAATATAAAAGCCTCCTTTTATAATTATTAAAAAATTTTTTTTAACTGCGACTCAATTAGAGATTAATATATGACTTAAATTTTTATCAGTTGTCGATAATTGAAAAAAATAATTACACATTTAAATTTTAAATAAATAGGTTATTTCCTGATTATTAATGGGTGTACATTCTGTTGGATAGCTAATTACTTTTTTAGAGATAATACCGATAACTATAGCTAATAACCATAAGATGAATAGATATTTGGATCTTTTTGAAGTAAGCATATTTTTTATTTAAAATTCAACTGATTGAATAAGTCTTTGAAAAATTGCCAAAATAATAACAGCTACTAATAAACTAATGTTATGATTTTTCACTAAATTCTTTAAGCTAAAATATTGTTATCTTAATTCTAAGGTTCTTATAACTCTTTCGAGACTAACCACCTATTGAATAATCTTTTTGGACTTTTTTTATTAATATTTTTATTATTAAGATTTAATTTAAACCATTTTTAAAAGTTTCCTAACCCAATTGATTTAACAGAATTAAAAGTATTCATTTATTTATAAATATATAAGCTGAATACAACCAGATTAAAAAAATACCTATTGCAATTGAACTTCCATAGATTAAAAAATTCCATATTTTGCTAATTTCTGGTTTTTTATAGTTCTTTTCTTCTTCTTTTCTAATCATTATTTTGTATTAATTGTTTTATTAATTCTTAGATAAACATATAATCCAAAGCCAATAAGAAAGACGTCTAGATATATATGCCATGAAGGAAAAATCTGATGCAATAATTCCATTAATTAAGAATGTTTCTACCCTCCTATTTTAGAGCACACAATATACAAAGTAATATTATATAGAAGTTTACGTAGTACTAATCTATTCGATAAGGTAGATTACTTTTGAAATACATAAAGTTGGAGATTTTATGAGTATGTAATTTTTAATTATTTTTGATGCGATAAAAACACATAACTAAAGAAAATAAAATATAAAATTTTTCCTTTTCTTTCAATTTCAGTCTCTCTTTAGAAAAAATATCCTTTTAAAAAAGCAAACGAAGATTCAATGAGTAGAAATTCTTTATTTTAGGTTGGCGCAAACTAATCGACCAAGCGAAAATGTTTACGAACTGCTTGATGAACATCCCATCTAAAGTTTATACCTGATGGCAATGACTAAGTCACCTGAACTAAACTTAAGGGTTTCCTCTCTTAGGAGTGACAGTAACTTCACCTTCTATCAATAAATAGGTCTCTTTATCATTATAAGTCCAGTCAAAGGAACTCACTTCAAAAGTCCATATAGGCCAGTTTTTAATTCCTAATTTTCAACAATACTCTCTGGGCAAGGGTAATTAAATAATATTGATATTAAAGATCAGAGATAAAAAATCTACAATAGGACTATTTTTTGTTGATAGACCAAGAATCTTTAAATAAAGAAAATAATGTTAAAACTAATAAATTAAAGACTGCATAAACATAACCCCACATTGGTCGATAAAGATTAGAAACTATAGTTGAAAAAGTAATTATTAAAACAGCAGATATTACTAAGTCTCTTACAGATAACTTCATTGCTAAATTCCGTCTTCGTCTTCGCCAAATGGGCTATATCTAATATCCCAAATTAATACAACAGCTATTGAAAGTAGCAGTAAACCAAAAACAACTTGGGGAGGTGGGAATAACATTGATTTAATCTAACAATACTTTAATTGGAATTGAGATGAGAAGAATTCCTATACGCAAGCCTTTAAGAAATTTATTTTAATCTCTAAGGTGCAATATCGCTTTGATAAATCTTTAGAACGAAAACAATTTTATATTTTATCAATTCTTTAATTTAAATGAAGATCCTCTATCCGTATATATTAGTTCCTCAAACCGTACATTATTTGTAGTCAGATTAAGTTATGACTTAGTTAGAACTAAAGGGTCATAGTAATGAATAAAATGTCCTCGACACCTATCAAATCTTGTAAAAAATACTTATTAAGTTATAAAGATTCATCAAACAAAATACATCAATTGGGTATCTATGCCCGTGATGCTTTTGATTGCTTGATGCTTGCCAGGGAATTCAATTCTTACGTTCATGATCATCCTAACTCGGTGACCAGAATCCAACAAAAACTCTAAGTAAATTAATTATGATTTTAAAAACCTCACCATTTTCTATTCAAGATAAAAATAGTAGAGATCTTGATAATGCATCTAGTAAATACCCAACTCTTGATGATTTAATGTCAGAACAAAATATTGAAAGTAGAAAAAAAAATACAGTGCATCATAGAAGGGATTTAGATTCTCTAGGTTAGTTTCAAATATCAAAAATTTGAAATTCATAATATATTAAATACTATTTAAATTTAATATATATTTAGGGTATTAAATCATTATGAAAAAGTTAACTGTTCACAATAAATCTACCAAAAAGATATTAGATTTCATCGCCAGAGTAGCAATCTCATCAATATTTATAACTGCTATTCCAAGCAAAATATCAGGCTTTTCTAAAACGGTTGAGTATATTATATCTAAAGGCATACCTGATCCCATTGCCTCCATTCTTTTAGTTGGAGCGATTATTTGCCTTACCTTAGGTTCTGGATTTTTTATTTTTGGTAAAGATCAAAAAATTGGAACTATTTTCTTACTATTATTTCTTATCCCAACAACAATAATTTTTCATGTATTTCCATTCCACCAAAGGGCAGTTTTCATTAATCTAGGTTTAATGGGTGGATTATTAATTGCGGGATTGAGAGAACAAGTATAAGTTAATTTTTATTTTTAGATTATTAACCAAACAAGATATTGAAACTGCATATGAAATTCAAACTAGTGAATTACTAAATTAACTATTTTTAAATAATCAAACAAATCCAAAAGTTATCCATTAAAACCTAATTCTCATTTCACTTTCCTAAATAGAAACTTTGATGGATAATAAACTTAGAATTGAACGTTTTAAATATTCTGTTCATACACCTCTCGCACAACGCAATTTCCTCCTAAAAGATTGATATGAAAGAAATAAATTACTGGTTAATGAAAAGTGAACCAGATGCATACAGTATTGATGATCTTGAAAAAGATAACACTACTCTTTGGGATGGAATTAGGAATTATCAGGCAAGAAATTTCATGAGAAAAATGAATATTGGAGATAATATATTTTTTTATCATTCAAACTGTAAGCCCCCAAGTATTGTTGGATTAATGAAAGTAATTGAAAAAGATATTACGGATCCAACTCAATTTGATAAATCATCAAAATATTTTGATCCGAAATCGGATATTTCAAATCCTAAATGGGATTGTGTAAGGGTTCAATTCATATCAAAAGCTAAAAATATAGTTACCTTACCAGAATTAAAATTCATGTTTAATGAAGAAGAATTATTAGTCGTAAAAAGAGGGAATAGATTATCTATTATTCCCATAGAAAAAGAAATAGCCAAAAAACTTATATTAAAAATTTATTAATTAACTAATTCAAATGCTTTTATCAAAATTTATTGAAAACATATTACCAACATATAATCTTGTTAAATCCCTACTATCAAAACCTTTTTGCATCAGGAACCCTGCAATAGCAGCTTGAATTATCCTATATTGATCCCAATTAGGATGCTGATCAATAAACTCTTGCATGGCTTTTTGGAGATTCTCATGAAGGTCACATTTAAAGCTAATTATTTCATCTTCATTTTCCATAAAACTTTGGTTGACTTCGCAATTTAATTCGCTCATGATTACTTAAATAATGTTTGGTTGAATCTAGTAACATCAGTTTTCATCAAAAATATTAATTAGTCAATTCAACATTTTCAAGCTTCGTCTTATTCGTATCATAATAAGACTTTAGACACAATAAGACTTTCAATAGATTCAGTCCTTATCTTTACAAACTTAAATAAAAATTAAACTTATTTAAAACTACAAATAATTTTCCACAGGCATAAATAAAAATCTGTTTTTAATAACAATTAACTGTGGAAAAAATGTGAATTCAAAAAAAGAAAACGTGGAATTTATTTAGAAAGCTTCCAATTTAATTAATCAATTAATACATTGATTCCCACATTTTAATTATTTCAAACAATAAAGTTTGTGCAATTGGTATAGGCCAATACATTTCAAAGGATCTTGATTCATCACTACATTCTAAAATAATTCTTATATTCCATTCAATTTTATTACCTTCAAGTTCTGCATACCATAATGAATTTTCAATTTCTAAGTTTATTGATTCTTCATCCAATAATTCATCCTTAATTGAATCAAATTGTTTAAGTAGTTTAATTAGTAATAAATAAAGAGATTTAAATTCCTCTTTATCTAATTCTATGGCCCAATTATTAACTCCTATTAAAAAACAATATTTCCCTTTATTAAAATTTTTTAATAGCCTCCAATTCTTATCATTTTCAGCTGGCACTATCCGGGGAGTAAATCAGGTTGATCTTGCTCATCGCTAAGTTCAATAATTGATCTCTGAACAGGTTTTATGGTTGACTCATCTAATAAACCGTCAAAATCATCAAACCTTCTTTGTTTGGCTCTGAAAGCAATTTTTACAGTTGTTAAATATCTATTTGTAGATTGCCTAATTAAACTCTCACCTCTTTTAGCAAGATCATTTGAATCAATTCCTGGATTATTTGATATGTTCATAAGATTTTTATTTAATTATACAATAAGATCTTATTAATAAAATTAGTAAGTTCTAAAATTTTTTGTAAACAAAATCTTTTTCTATCAAAGAAATTTTTATGTTAAAAGGATTAAAAGGAACGCTCTCAATAGACTTAGGAAATACAAATACAGTCATAGCCTTTCAAGAAGAAAAAAATAATTGCCCAATTCTTGTAAAAATTCCTAATATTACAAAAACTGCAGGTATAATTCCTACTGCAATATGGTACGAAGATGATAGGAATAAGCCCTTAATAGGGATGCAGGCGATAGCAAAATTTGAAGAGGTAAATAATGATGAATTTTATTATTCAAATTTCAAAAGGTTAATAGGGAACCCTTTTGAAAAATACCAAAAAAGAAAATTAACACCTGAGCAGTCTGGTGAAAAATTTATGAGAGTATTATGGGAAAATATTCCTAATGAATTAATTATCAATCGACTGGTTTTAACAGCTCCTATTGATACTTATAAGAGCTATAGAAAATGGCTTGTAGATATCTGTAGTTCATTTTTAGTCAAAGAAATTGCGTTAGTTGACGAGCCCACAGCCGCAGCAATTGGAATGAAGGTTCCATTTGGATCAACAATTATGATTATTGATATTGGTGGAAGTACTATAGATTTTAATATTGTGAAGATTGAAGGAGGAGAAGGTAAATCAGCTCCAATTGCTGAACTTTTAAAGTTTAATAATGAGGATGTGAGCAAACTTTCAAAACAAAAATTAAGATGTGCAGAAATAATAAGTAAATCAGCTTGCAAGATTGGTGGAAAAGATATTGATCAGTGGATTGTAAATTACTTTATTCCAAATAATGAAGATGAAAGGAATTTTAAAATTGCAGAAAAAATAAAATGTAAATTAAGTGATAAATCAATAGATAATGAACAACAATACATCGCTTCCTTTTTTATTCAAGATAATGAAAAAAAAGAATTTCTTATAAGTAAAAAACTTTTTGAGGAGATTTTAATATCTAATAATTTTATTAATCTTTTAAATGCACTTTTACAAAGATTGCTTAATGATGCACGAGGGAAAAACTATAAAATAAACGACTTGTTTTCCATTATTTTAGTTGGTGGGGGGACTCAAATTCCTTTAATTAGAAACTGGATTAGTTACAAAATTCCTGAATTAATAATAAATTTTCCACCCCCAATAGAATCAATTGCTCTAGGAGCATTAGCACTAACTCCTGGCGTAAAAATAAAAGATATTTTGAATAAAAGTTTCTTTTTGAGGCTTTACAATAAAAGAGATCAAAAACATTTCTGGCACCCAATATTTTATAAAGGCCAAACATGGCCTACGGAAAAACCTTATGAACTTATTCTTCAAGCAAGCAAAGCAGATCAATTTAAATTTGAAGTTATTATTGGTGAATCCTCAGAAAAAAATGATTTTGATGTGGTTTATGAAAAAGGAATTCCAAAATTAGCTGAGATTCAAAGCGAAGAAAAAATTAAAATATGGCATAAAGATCCCTTATTTATAAATATCGAATCTCCTGCATCATTAGGATATGACTGCTTAAAATTAATCTTTTGGATAGATGAAAAATCCTTTCTAAATGTAAAGTGTACAAATATATCAAACAATGAGATAGGAACTTATCAACTTGGAGCAGTAGTCTAAAAATGTAAAAGAAATTAAATCTCTCAATAATTTATAAATTTATAAATCAATTTTTCAAATTCTCGTTTAAAAATAGAGTCAAATTAGAGTATTTGGAAGATAAATCTGCAATACTTTTCCTGAATTTATCTTTTCTAACTATTTCAATTCTTGCTCTTCGTTTGACATCACTTAGTAACAATAAATAGTATTTAAATAATTCTATTAAATTAGCAAAAGCTAACTATCCTAACTGTAAATTGTATGATTTCACTTTTTATAGCTAAGTTAAAGATTGGTTATTGCTAACCCAGAAGTAATTTTTAAAGTATGAAGCATATTAACAAAACTAGCCTTAATAGATTAAATTCTCCAGAAAGTCCTGTAGTTTTAGCCATTTTAGATGGATGGGGACATAGAGAAGAAGAATTAGATAATGCAGTAAAAGTAGCAAAAACTCCAATAATGGATTCATTATGGCACGCATATCCACATACTCTAATTAGTGCAAGCGGCTCAGATGTTGGATTACCTGATGGCCAAATGGGTAATTCAGAAGTTGGTCATCTTACGATAGGTTCTGGCAGAATCATTCAACAAGAGTTAGTTAGAATTACAAATGTCATAAATAATGAACAATTGAAAGAAGTGACAGAGTTAAGAAAGGTTGCTTCTGATCTTAAAAAAAATAAAGGGACTCTCCACATAACAGGTTTATGCTCCGATGGAGGTGTTCATAGTCACATTAATCATTTATTAGGTTTAATCAAATGGGCTGCTGAATCTGGGATTCAAAAGCTTGCTATACACGTAATAACTGATGGGAGAGATACACCTGCACAAAGTGCTCCAAGATATTTAAAACAAATAGAAGAGTGTATTGCAAACTATCGACTAGGCGAAATTGCATCTATTTGCGGAAGATACTGGATCATGGATAGAAATCAGCTATGGGATAGAACTGAAAAAGCATTTATAAATTTGACTGATCCTAATAAAAAAGTAGAAAATTTAACCCCCCAAGAATACCTGCAAAATAGTTATCAAAATAAAATAACAGATGAATTCTTAGAGCCTGCAAGACTAACTGAAACAATATTGCAGGATGGAGACTATTTAATAAGTTTTAACTTTCGTCCAGATAGAGCCAGGCAAATAATAAAATCATTATCAGAAAATGATTTTAAAGAATTCAAACGTCTCAATAACCCAAAAATTGAAATAGTCACTTTTACACAATATGAAGCAAATCTTCCAGTTAAAGTAGCTTTCCCTCCAGAATCTTTGAATAATTTTATTGGACAAATCATTTCTGAAAATGGTCTTAAGCAATATAGAACTGCCGAAACAGAAAAATACCCGCATGTCACCTATTTCTTTAATGGAGGGGTTGAGATACCTGCAGAGGGAGAAGAGAGACATCTAATTCCATCTCCAAGAGTTGCTACATATGACTTAGCACCTGAAATGTCAGCTAAAGAATTAACAATAAGTTGCTCGAACGCTATTAGAAGCGGGAAATATGCTTTTGTAGTTATTAATTTCGCAAACCCGGACATGGTTGGTCATACAGGTAATATGGCTGCTGCTGTAAAAGCTATTGAAACGGTTGATGAATGTATTGGTAAAATTGTAAATGCTACTGGAGAGATGGGAGGAAGTATCCTTATTACTGCAGACCACGGAAATGCCGAAATGATGAAAGGAGATGATGGAGAGCCATGGACTGCTCACACAACAAATAAAGTTCCTTTAATATTTATAGAAGGAGAAAAAAGAAAGATTCCAAATCAAGGAAATGAAATATATCTAAGAGAAAATGCAGGCCTTTCCGATATTGCTCCCACTTTATTGCAATTATTGAATCTTCCAGTACCAAAAGAAATGACTGGAAAAACTTTGATTAAGGAAATTGAATTAAAGGATTATAATAAAGTCATACAACATGTTTAAATAGATTAAATTAATCAATTTACTATGAGTGAAATATTTACTTGGATTTGGGTGTTATCAGGTGTACTTTTAATACTGTTAGTTCTATTACATAGCCCAAAAGGTGATGGTATGGGAGGCATTGCTGCGAGTGGAAGTTCAATGTTTACAAGCGCAAGCAGTGCAGAGGCATCGTTAAATAAAGCAACATGGTCAATTTTAATAATTTTTCTGTCGCTTGCAATTATTTTAAGTGCCGGTTGGATTTAGTTAATAAAATGTTTTCTCATAAAAAAAAAGGGGCTATCCACCCCTTTTTCTAGAGTTTTAATTTTTCAGTTAGTAATCAAAATCACCACCCATTCCTGGAGCTCCTCCTGGTGCCGCAGAATCTTTCTTTTCAGGTAAATCTGCAACAATACATTCTGTGGTAAGAACCATACCCGCAATTGAAGCAGCATTCTGTAATCCAGAACGTGTGACTTTTGCAGGGTCAACTATTCCAGCAGAAGACATATCAACATATTCTCCTGTAGCAGCATTGAATCCATCATTAAAAGGTTTAGATTTAACATTTTCAGCAATGACAGCTCCATTTGCTCCTGCATTTTCAGCAATGCGCATTAAAGGAGCTGTTAACGCTGCTTCAACAATATTAGCTCCTATCAACTCTTCTCCTGATAATGAACTTGAAGCCCAATCTTTTAGTATCGGAGCAAGATGAGCGAGAGTTGTTCCTCCTCCTGGAACAATGCCTTCTTCAACTGCAGCTTTAGTGGCGTTAATAGCATCTTCAAGTCTTAGTTTTTTATCCTTCATCTCAGTTTCCGTTGCAGCTCCAACTTTAATAACAGCAACGCCTCCTGCTAATTTAGCTAAACGCTCCTGCAGCTTTTCTTTATCATAGGATGAATCAGTTTCATCCATTTGTTTTTTAATCTGTTCACATCTAGCTGTAACTGCTTTTTCATTACCCTCAGCAACTATGGTTGTTGTCTCTTTATTAATGGTAATCCTTCTTCCAGTTCCAAGCATGTCGATAGTGGCATTTTCTAGTTTTAAGCCAGCATCTTCAGTTATTAACTGACCATTAGTAAGAACTGCCATATCTTCGAGCATTGCTTTTCTTCTATCACCAAAACCTGGTGCTTTTACAGCAGCGACATTAAGAACTCCTCTAAGCCTATTAACTACCAATGTAGCAAGAGCCTCTTTTTCAATATCTTCAGCAATAATTACAAGTGGTTTTCCAGTTTTAGCAATTTGTTCTAAAACAGGAACAAGGTCTTGCACTAATGCTATTTTTTTATCAGTAAGAAGAATATATGGTTCATCAAGAACAGCTTCCATTCTCTCAGTATCAGTAGCAAAATAAGGAGAAATATAACCCTTATCAAAGCGCATACCTTCAGTGACCTCTAATTCAGTGGTCATTGATTTACCTTCCTCAAGAGAAATTACACCCTCCTTGCCTACTTTATCCATAGCATTGGCAATCATTTCCCCAACTTCATCGTCATTACCAGCAGCAATAGTTCCACATTGCGCAATAGCATTACTATCGCTAATTGGTTTAGAGTTTTCTTGAATTTTTTCAACTAGAAATTCAGTAGCCTTGTCAATACCTTTTTTAAGAGTGATTGCATTAGCGCCAGCAGCAACATTTCTAAGTCCTGCTTTTACCATGGCATGAGCCAAGACAGTCGCAGTAGTAGTCCCATCTCCTGCAGCGTCATTTGTTTTAGAAGCTGCTTGTCGGATTAGAGCAACACCTGTATTTTCAATGTGATCCTCTAATTCAATTTCTTTTGCTATTGTTACTCCGTCATTAATGATTTGTGGAGCTCCAAATTTTTTTTCGAGGACAACATTTCTTCCTTTTGGGCCAAGTGTTACGGCAACTGATTCAGCAAGGATATCAATACCTCGCTCCAGTGCTCTTCGAGCTTGCTCGTTGTAAATAATTCTTTTAGCCATAGTAGGCAAATAATTTAATGATAAGTTTTAATAATTTTTGAAACAAATAATTTAGCTTACAACAGCCAAAATATCTTTTTCTGAAAGCAAGACGTA
>MDTG01243787.1_pt1 | contig 11564 bp, 10 predicted proteins | sample 811421 | NCBI WGS metagenome assembly MDTG01 (sample SAMN05326645, study PRJNA326480) | marine metagenome | isolation source: seawater | place: Pacific Ocean: South East | collected 2011
AACATAAGATTATAATCTAAAAAAAACCAATCTTTACTATTGTAAATATAATGCATGTAATAAAATTCAAGTACTTTTTTTTTATCAATTTTAATTTTTTTCTTTGAAGGGTTATTAAAAAAATTTTTGTATTTTGTTTTTGAACATATATGATGATTAAATCTATAACCAGCATGAGGATTCATTGATGAAGAATTTAGAACATTTATTCCCTTATAAGCATATTCATGAGCAGGCGTACCAAAAACAGTGAGGACTAAATCTACACCATCACTAATTATTTGATTATGTGATAGGTTTGAGTTTAACTTTTTTATATTTGAGTTTTTAATAAGTTTGTCGATATTTTTTTCTGTAAAATTTTGATAAAAACTAAATTTACCTCCCTGTTTTTTATGAGTTTTCAGAAGCCAATTATACTCTTTTTTCTTAATGGATAATTCACATAAATGTTTAATCCACTCATACATATCTGCAAAAGCAAACTTACCTCCAATATGAGGGGCATCTACGAAATCATGAGGTAAAATTAAAATTGTAAATTTTTTTTTATTAAATATCTTTTTTTTAATTTTTCTCTTATCAAATGCAGCTTTTGTCACATAAGGCAAATCAATATTCATGCCTTGAAATCTTTTTTTTAAATTATTCTCCGCTAATTTTAATGCATAAATTTGCTCATTTTTATTAAAATTTTTAAATATTTTTGGGTATTCATTAACCTCAGAATAATGATATGGATTATTTTTTTTATGTCTTTTAATTCTATTCTCTTTAACTTCAAAACAATTTATATTTTTTTTTAATGCAATTCTATATGGTATTCCCATAGTATAGATGGAATGGCTTACTAATAGAGTTTTGACTTTATTATTATGAAAATATTCAGACCAATAAAAAAATAATTTTAAAAAATCTCTTAAAAAAATTTTAAAATCCTCACTTTTAATATCAATTGTAGGTTTTTGTTTTTTGTTTCTTGTTAAATAAGAATCATAAATTAAATCACCAATTTTTATTTTATCAATCGCTATGTCCAGGATATCTTCGTTTAATTTAATTTTTTTATATATTTTTAAGTAATGTGAGTTTGTTAGACTCGATATTCTATTATTAACTTTGGGAAACAAAAATTCTTTAACACCGAATGACTTGTATATGCCAAAAAAACCTATGCCAAATTTATCTGCAATAAAACTTTTAATTTTTTGAATTAAAGTTCTTTCTAATTTATATGTTAGAAGTACATGACTATAATATGCAACTATTTTTAAATTATGTTTTTTTACAAAATAATTTGATAAATAAGAAAAAATTACGTGTAAAATATGAAATGAATTAAATTCTAATAATAATATTCCTCTAGTATTTGTATTATCTTCTCGATTAAATTCTTCCTTATTAAATTTTTGTATTTTTTTATATAAGAAATAGTCAGATACTATTTTTAACATTATTTAATCCACTTCCCAATTTTTGAACATATATAATCAATTTCTTTTTTTGAGATTTGTAAATGCAGTGGTAGTGAAAATGAATTTTTATAAAAAAATTCTGAGTTTTGAAAGTTTTTAATTTTAAATTTCATTTTTTTATAATATGGATGTTTATAAATAGGAATATATAAAACTTGAAGAAAAATATTATTTTTTCTCATAAATTGAAAAAAATTTGCTTTGTGCTTTAATGATTTAAAGTTGTAAATTGCGGGTAAAAGATGGTGAGAGGATTTTATATTCTTTGGGATATCTAATAGCTTAATATTACTATTAGAAAATTTTTGTTTATAGTAATTTACAAGTTTTTCTCTTTTATTGATGTTTTTACTAATTTTTTTTAGTTGTGATAAACCAAGTGCTGCATTTATATCAGGTAAAATGAAGTTAAAACTTAAATTTATTTGCTCGTAATACCATGGAAAAGAGGAATTATTTTTTATTTTAAAATTTTTTTTATCTTTTGTGATACCATGTTGTCGAAATAACTTTATTTTTTCGTATAATTTTTTGTTATTTGTAGTTATGGAACCCCCTTCACCTGTGGTGATGACTTTTACAGCCTGAAATGAAAAAACCGTTAGATCACTATGTTTGCTAGATCCAACTTTAAATTTATTGTAACTAGACCCAATTGCATGAGATGCATCTTCTATAATTTTAAAATTATATCTATTTTTTAATTTATAAATTTTTTCCATATCACAAGGGTAACCAGCATAGTGAACAGGAATAATTACTTTAGGTAATTTTTTTTTTTGTGAGGCTAACTTGAGTTTTTTTCCAAGTTTCTCAATACTTATATTGTAATTGTCCAGATCAATATCAATGAAGTCTACTTGAGCACCACACAGAGCTGCACAATTTGCGCTGGATGCAAAAGAGTTTGTTGAAGTCCATACAATATCACCTTTTCCTACATTAAGAGATTTACAAGCGATATATAATGAGGAGGTAGCAGAATTTGTTGTTAAACAATATTTTGCACCAACATAATCTTTAATTTTTTTTTCAAATTTTTCATTAACAGGTCCTCGTGTAATAAAATCTGACTTTAATACTTTTGCCACATTTGATACGTCATCTTTAAAAATTGTTTGTCTACTATAAGGAATTTTTTTAATCATTATATTATTTTTGAAATTTTTTTCATTTTTTTTATAAAATTTTCAGATTTATATACAACCTTTTTATGTGAATTGGTTTTAGAAATATTTTTGTATTTTTCAATAACTTTAATTATATTATCAATATTATTAGCCATTTTAAGTTTTTTTAACCTTTGGTCTAAAAGCCGTAACATTTTTAAGTCCTCTTTATAATCAAGGGTTAATCTAAAATTTTTTTGATATTTAGAATTTATAGTACAGACGTTATAATTAAATAACTCTGGATTATTTTTAAAGTAAAAGCTTGGATATTCAGTATATTTAAAATCTTTTTGTTTTTTAATGTAAAAATACAATTTTTCCAAAGCTTTAAAATTTATAATTTCTCCGCTTGCTCCAATAGGAAACTTGTTAGCAACTGTAAAATCTGAATTTGAATTTAAATGATTTATGAGAAGCTCTTCTAGAATCTCTTTTGATATAAAAGGGCAATCTCCAGTAATTCTTACAATTGTATCAAGTTTATTTTTTTTTGCTGCCAAATAAACTCTTGAAATCACATTAGTAGAGTCTCCAAAAAATATTTTTGCTCCATTTTTACTTGTGTACTTCAAATATTCTTTGTCAATACTTTGATTGGTAGTTGCAAGTATAACATTATCTAAATATTTCATCTTTTGAGTATTTTTTATACAATGCTCAATTGAGGTAAGATTGCCTATTTTTAGGAAAGCTTTATTTTTTAACCTAGAGGAATCTGACCTAGAAATAATTATAGCTCCAATATTTAATTTCTTTAAATCAGATTTTTTAACTGGTTGATTGATATTTACTTTTTTTTTAATTTTAAATAATTTTTTATCCAATTCCTTTAAATTAAATGAAGATTTTGTTTTACATCTTTTTAGATCTATATTTTTTTTATTTAGAATTTCATTTTTTTTTATATTTTTTGAGTAATGAGGTGTAGCAATGTTTTTTATTAATTTTTTTTCATACTGTAATATAAAGTTTTTATTATAAATCTTTCTTAAAATTTTGTTTATTTTTTTTATTTTCGTATCACCAATTTTCGATTTTATTATATTATTTATTTCTCTCAACTCCAGGGATGAATAATAATCATATTTTGATAATTTTCTAGATAAACAAAAATGCTTTTCGATCTGATCTATCTTTAATAATCTAGATATATAAAAAAAACTTTTTGACTCTTCAGATTTACTGTCTAAGTGATCTGCAAAACTTATCTTTGAATTTTTAAAATTTTTTTTTAAAAATTTAATTTTATTGAAACCAGAATTTGAAAATGAGGTTGGATAATCTTGATGTCCAAATTGTAATGTGATATTCTTAGATATTTCTTTAATTTCTGAATATAATTTTTTTATCTCTTTCAAGCTTAATGTAGTAACATTTATGATTATTTCTAATTGCTTGTCATTGTTATCTTTTAGGTAATCAATTATTTTGTAATTATTTATTGAACTGTATTGTATTTTAATTCCTTTAATATTTTTTTTGAATTTATTGAGAAAATATATCCCATATTCATCATATATATCTAAGTAAACTTTAATTTTTTTTTTTATGCAAAAATTTAATATTTTACCCCATTGAGATTTAGAAAAAAATAATTTTTTATAAACCTTGTACCAATTAAAGTTTTTACAAGATAAATAATCGTATTTAAATATTTGAAATTTAAGAGACTTATTTTTGTAATTTATATTTGTAAACTGCTTGACAGTTTCTTTAAGTAATCTAAAATTTCCATTATGTGAATTTGCTATTTCAAATATTATTTCAGTTCTATTTGAATGCATTAATCTCTTTTAGATTTTTATTCTCAATTTTATAAACTTTAGAACAAATTTTCATATCTTCTATTAAATGGCTAATTATAATTATGATTTTACCGTATTTTAAGTTATTAATACTTTGTAAAATATTTTCTTTTGTATTTTGATCTAACGACGAAGTTGGCTCATCAAATATTATTATATCATTATTAGAATATATTGCTCTTGCTATCGAAAGTCTTTGCAACTGCCCACCTGAAAAATTTGAGCCTAATTCATTAATATAAGTGTCAATTTTTTTGTCATATGTATTTACTATTTCATATAAATCAACTTTTTTTAAACACTCGTAAATTTTACTTTCATCTATTTCAAAATCACTCAAACCAAATGCAATATTATTTTTTATTGTATCATTTCGAAAAAAAGAACTTTGTGACACATAAGCAATATTTGAAAATTTTCCAGATTTAAATTCTTCATTATTATACATAACACTTCCATTCGTAGGTTGGATTAACCCACATATAATGTTTAACAAAGTTGTTTTTCCTGAACCGCTAGGTCCTAAAACACCATAAATTTTATTTTTATTTAATTCTAAATTAATATTTTCAAATATTTTTAAATTTGAATGCGGGTAGGAGTAATCAATATTATGCAAATTAATTTTATCGATTTTATTTGTATTTAATATTTTTGAATCATCGATAGTTTTTAAGCCCTCTTCCTTTTCGTTATTTATTTTTAAAATTTCTTTTTTGAGTAAATTTAGACTAGGTATAAAAGAGTTTGCTGCATTGATAAAGGATATTAGCTTTATTGCAAATGGAAAAAGTCTTAAAATTGTAATTGTGAACAATGTAAGAATAGAGGTTATCTCTTCTTTTGAGTAAGAATCAAAAACTAAAAAAGATATTAATGAAAATAAAACCAAAACAGAGGTAAATTCTATCAATATTCTCGGTAATGATTGTAAAAAAGTTAAATTTGCAATTTTATAACTATTTTCTTTTGCTTTTTTAGCAAAACTTTTTTCAAAATAACTTTCTTTTTTAAGTAGTTTTATCTGAATTATATTATTTAAAGACTCCTGAATATCTTTAAGCAAACTTGATGAAAGATCTAATAATCTTTTCCCAGCACTAAAAAAATATGAATTGGTTATAAAAGTATAAATAAGTACCAATATTAAAAAGAATAAAAATAAAATAATAAATACCTTAGGGCTATAATAAATCATTACTATTATAACCCCTAGAAAAATAAAGAAATCATTTGCTAGCATTAGAAATCTTTCAAGAAATCCTGCATAACCACTACTCAACATTGTAGTATTTCTCATTATTTTTGAACTTTCTTTTTCATTCAAAAAATAAATATACGGCTTTGATATATAATAATTAAAAAAAAAATTTGAAATTTTATATCTTATTTGTGCAAAAAAGTTTGTTTGAATTTTATTAGATATAATTAGAATAATTGATTTTATTCCAAATAATATAATTACTAAGAAAGAGATATAATAAATAAAATTATTATTTTGGAAAATGTTTTTTAAATCTAAAAAACTCAAAATTTTTAAACTTTCTATATTATTCTGATCTCCAAAAATAAAACTTACGAGTGGCAAGATTATTGCTATATTTAAAGTCTCTAATATAGTGCATAAAGTAAATAACGAAAAAATTAAAAGTAGCTTTTTAATTCTAAAATAAAGATATACGAAATAAAAATCTTTGAAGGAATTTATTAAACCAGGCATCTATATTATTTTAATATTTTGAGTTTTTCTAAAATGTTTTTTTTTATAGGTTCACCTTTAGAAAATTTCTTTGGCGATTTTTTGTTTATCAATTTGCAGTAGTATTTTGGTTGAATTCCATTTCCTGGTCTAATTCTCCTTATGTTTATTTTTGTGAATATTTCACCTTTTCTAATAGAGTTAACTGCAAAAATTGAACGTCTTAATAATTTGCTTGTTTTTTCAGTTTTAGATCTAAAAAAAGAATTTTTTCCTTTAAGTCTGTAGACATTATTTATTTCATCTTTAAATTTTTTTATTTCTTTTCCTTTTAATGAAAATTGAATATCTAAACCTTTTTTTTGACCAGATAGAGCAATATGCTTTTCTATAACTTCAGCTCCAAGCGCAACAGCTGTATTTGCAACAATGTTATCTGTAGAGTGATCTGACAAACCAACGCGGCACTTAAATTTTTTCTTTAATATTGGAATGTTGTTTAAATTAAAGTCAGATAATTTTGAAGGGTAATTACTTACACAATAAAGCAATGTGATATCCTTGCAGCCACACCTTTTGGCTGTATTATATGCTTCCGAAATTTCTTTTATCGAAGCCATTCCTGTAGAAATTATAATTGGTTTTTTTGTCTGTGCTATTTTTTTTATCAAAATTAAATCCATCATTTCAAAAGAAGCAACTTTATAAAAGGGACAATCTAAATTTTCTAAAAAATCGACTGCGTCTTCATCAAATGGTGTGCTAAAAAATTTAATATTTAATTTTTTTGCGTATTGGAATAATTTTTTATGCCATTCATATGGAGTCTTTGCATCATTGTATAAATCCCAAAGTTTATATCCTTTCCAAAGTCCTTTTTTAATTTTAAAAAAATTTTTATCTGAATTGAGTGTCATACTATCAGGTGTATAGGTCTGAATTTTTACTGCATCAGCTCCACACTCTTTTGCTAACTTAATTAATCTAGTTGCTTGTTTGAAATCACCATTATGATTTGCCGAAATTTCTGCTATAAAAAAAGGCAATTTAAATTTCATAAAATTATTCAAGATTTTTTATTTTTGAGGCAATTCTAGAGACTACCTTATCATCTTTTACAATACGATTTAAAATATTAGCAGTTTTTTTAAAATCCAAACTAATTGACAATTTTAATAGATCCATCCAATTCTTATTATTCTTTGATCTTACTTTCTCAATTTCATTTATGAGCTTGAGAGCTATAACTAATTTTTTTTTTCTTTTTTTTACTTGTTTGTCCATAAATAAAGCCCCTTCATTTTTTTAAATTTCTTGTAGTTAAAAATCATCCCATATTGGTTTGGATAGTTATTATCCATAATTTTGAATTTTTTTTTTTCAATTACCGTCCAGTTGTTTTTTTTATAAAAATTTACAGTTTTTTTTCTACACACTAAAAAAGATAGTAAATTTTTTTTATGTATTATATGGCTATTAAAGTCCATCATTAGTCTACCAATACCTTTTTTTCTCGCTGAATTTCTAACAATTAATGTATCAAATAGTAGATACTTGATATTTTTTTTATCATATTTGCAGGTTCTCTTTCTTAAACATGTGTATGCAGAAATTTTTTTGTCTATAATTAACATATTATGAAAATCATATGATTTAATATATTTTAAAAACCAAGATTTTTGAGAATTAAATCCATATTTCCACTCAAGATTTTTAATTTTGCAAATTTCTACTATCTCTTTTTTTTTTAAATTTTTTGTAGTTTTGTTAATCAATGAAATCATATTTTCTATCTATTGCCTACTTATCAGATTTTTTATATAAAGTTTATAGCCAAATTGTGAAATGAATTTAGTTAAAGCAACTTAAATCAATAAAAACAAAAAATATTTGAACTTATAAAAGAAATGATATATAGCACGCTTTTATGAAATTAAGCAATAAAATAGACTTTATTTTTTAAAAAATTTTTATATGAGCTTTTTAAAATTACTCTATCTAAGTATAAATCTCAAAATTGTATGAAAAATAATATTAAAGTTGTGGAATTTATAAATTATAAAGATTTTCTGGATAAACACAATAATTTTATGGTTAAAATATATGGCAAACTAGAGACTTGGAAAAATTATTGGGAAGGACTAATTAAATATATTTTAGTTGTAGACAGAAATAATTTATAATTAAAATAAATAACTTTTTTATTATGAAAAAAAAAATATTTATAATTTTTAATCACTTATTGTATATCAAAAATTACGTTTATACAGGTGCCTTCAAAGAATTAGAGAAGAAGTATGATTGTTATTATATTTTAGAAAATAGTTTGAAAAACCAAAATATCAAAAACATTTTAGGAATAAATAGCTATAATAATTTTAAAAAGAAAGTAATTTTAAATTTTGAGTATAATAATTTGCAAAAAAAATTATTTTCATTTCTTTTTGATAAAATACAAGTTAGACATAGAAATAATTTTTCAAATATTAAATACAATACCGATAATCAGATTAAATTAGAAAAAATTTTTTATTCTTACGAAAAACCAAGTATAATACTCGGAATAAAAAGAATTATATTATGGCAAATAAAAATTTTTAGAAGAATTTTAATATTTATATTTTTTCATAAAATATTTGATAGAATACTTGATAAATTAATAAGTGTTAACAAAAAGCTATTAAATCTATTTGTAAATGAAAAGCCTCACCTTGTTATAATCCCTTTTAACGGCAGTCATATCTCTATATTTGATACAATTAGATATTTTAATAAAATTGATCAAAAAAGAGTTCTTATGGTTTCCGAGAATTGGGACAATTTATTTAGCAGGTATATGGTAAATCAACCTGATTTTATGTCTGTGTGGGGTGAACAAATTAAAAAACCTCTAAAAAGACAAAAGTTTAAAGGTAAAGTTTTTACAATAGGAACACCGCGAGTTGATAATTATTTTATATATAGGAAGAAAAAATTGAAGAGACCTTTTAAATTTAAATATGCTGTGTTTTTTGATCACGCAAATCCTAAATTTAAGGATAATGAAATTATTTTGAGAAGTATTGACGATTTCCTAGAGCAAAATAAAAATAAATTTAAAGATTTTAAACTAGTTTTCAGACCTCATCCTTACCCACGAGTCCAAGATCTATATTTAATTGACTTCAATAATTATAAAAATATTATTTTAGATCCTCAAATGAAAAGTAGATATACATTTAATAACATGGACACAAAAACAGAGAGTGGAGATTTAGAATATTCTGCAAAACTAATTAAAAACGCTGAATTTATAATAAGTAGCACGAGCTCGGTAACAATTGAGGCCTCAATATTTTATAAAAAAGTTATTGTTGTAACCCCTGAAAATGACTCAACTAAAAAAAGATTGATAGATGTTTGGGAACAATTTCAAGAAGTAACTAAATTTCCCAATATAAGAATTTGTCATAGTCCACATAAACTAGTACCCACTATTAAACAATTTATACATAATAAAAAAAGAATAACAAATAAAGAAATTGATAAATGGAGGAATAAAGTTCTTTTTTCTGACGGGAAAAAATTTAGCTCAAGAATTTCAAACAAAGTTTCTTATATATTAAACTGATATATTTATAATTTTGATAGAGTAAAATTTTTAAGATTTAAATATTCTTAAATAATATCTTTTTTTTTTATAATAAAAATAATTTTTAAACATATAGTGATTTGTCGATCTAATTTTATCGAATTGAGAAATTAAAGTTTTATTTATATTGATCTCATCATTTTCTTTAGTTAATTTTTTAAAATAAGTTGCCCTTCCAATTTGCTCTTTTGCTTTACTTAGAATTTTTGGGTAGCCATTTATTAATTTTAAAAACATTTCTGATGTTATTTTCATTTGTTTTTGTTTTATGTCATCAAAAAGGTCGCTTTTCTTTAAAACAAGTTTCTTTTTAAAGATAACTTTGCCACTATCTATTTTATTATTTAACTCAATACATGTACATACAATTTTTTTTTTTCCCATCATAATTTGATGTTTAATAGGTGAAAACCCCTTTCCTTTAGGTAAATCACTTTCATGTATCGTAAAATATCTTTTATTTTTTTTTAGTTTTATTTTTTTTGTAAAACCAACCAAAATAATTAGATTGAATTTTTTAATATCTGATAATTTTCCAAATATTACTTTATTATTTTTATTCATTTTTTTTAAAAATATATTTTTATTGAAGAATCTTTGATTAATTTTTGTTTTTTTGTCGAATAGGATTAAAAATTTATGATTATTTTCTTGCATATTTTTTTAAATTAAAGTTTTCATCATCATCTCTTTTTTTTTCAAAATTTAAAAAAGTTTCTTTATGTTTATCTCTTAATTCCTCCATAACCTGTCTCCCTTCATACGTGAAGAGATTTAAATTAGTACTATAGCTAGGCAAATTTGTTTTGATATATTCAATTGTGACATCTGCACTTTTAAGATTTTTTGTATTTTTTAGATGATTTAATTTTGTAAATCTCGGTAAAATATTAGTATCTACGTAAAACAAATATATATGTTTTTTTAAATCAGATACGATTTCTAAACCATAACCCTCATAGTTTACCTCTTTATAATTAAAGCTAAGGTACAATTTATTTTCTTGTTATTTGTTTCTGTCTGTTTAAACCAACACCCTCGAATTCTTTTCTAAATTGGTAATTCGTTGCAGAAGCTTCCATAATTCCTAAATTGTTTTTTTTTGGTAATATTTTGGCACCATGATGACATTTTTTACATGGCACACTTTCATTTTTTCGTTTTGCTAAGTGTAATTTTCTATTTTTATCTTGCTCATTATCCCAAATTTTTTTCAAAGATGTAACTTTTGCATTTCCCATAACTTCATCTTTTTCAAAATCAGATGGACATTTTAGTACATCACCTTCACTTGTAATTGCCATTCTTAACCACAATCTTGGACAAGTAAATTCAGGGTCTGGGATAACATCAATTTCTTTAAAATTCATATCCATGTTGTAAGCAACACGATCAAAGATTGGAATGAAAGTATCAAAATACTTTTTTGGATCATGTTTTATTGCAGACCATAAACCTTGGGTATTTATAAATGTATCAGGTGATATATTGTCTCTCATTCTTCTTAATCTAATTGCATTTTCCATTATCGTTTTAAATTTCATAGGCTTACGAATACTCTCATACATTTCGTCAAGTCCGTCGATAGATATTGTTACCCAATCTGGTTTTGCTTCTAATAGTTCTTTTGTATATTCTTCATTTAAATTTGCCCCATGCGTATTTATCCAAACTTCCTTTATCCCTTTTTCTTTTGCATAGGCAACTTTTTTTGGTAATTCCTTATCTGATGTTGGTTCACCCCTCATACTAAACTTTAATGTAAATAAATTATACTCTGCA
>MDTG01296842.1_pt1 | contig 11564 bp, 8 predicted proteins | sample 811421 | NCBI WGS metagenome assembly MDTG01 (sample SAMN05326645, study PRJNA326480) | marine metagenome | isolation source: seawater | place: Pacific Ocean: South East | collected 2011
GGCATTGGTGACGGGTCCTGAAATCATCACCACTGCTCGTGCTGAGGGTGAGCAACTTGACCTTGCTGCGATGATGCTCTATGACCTTGGTCTTGATTTCCCCAGTCAAGTGAACGGTCGTGTGCCGTTGAGCATCTTTGACGCTTCAGCGAATGAACGAGAAACGGCCGAAGCATGGAACTGGGAAGCCGGTTTGCTCCGCCATCTCTTTTTCCATCCGGAGGACGAAGGCACGTACAGCTTTGATGAAATCAATTGGGAAGGCATTGAGGCCGAGCCCGTGGTGATTCGAACCCTCGACGTGTTGATTTCCGTGGGCGTTCTTCTGATGTTCTTTGGACTTGGATTTCGGGCAACAAACCGGGGTAAAAAGATCACTCCAAAGGAACTGGAATACCTGCTAACGATTGGTTGCTTGGTGGCTGCTTCAGTCGTGTTTCACGCGAATCTCTCGTTTTCGGCCATGATTCCTCGGGCCATCGGGGCTGCTGCCGTCGTCTGGTTGGTCGCCTCGTCGCTTGGGAGGAATGAGACCATTGAAGTTGGTTGGATGAATCGACTTTATGACGCCAAACCGTGGCTCATTGCGCTTGCCATTCTTTCTGCCGTGTTCCTTGACCTCTCCAAAGGGACGTTGGTACTGTTGGTTTTTTGGGTGGTCTTTTGGTCCACATCTGGCATGATGGGTGGTGCAAAAAAACACATTCCGTCTTCGAAAACAGTCTATGTCTTGGCCGTTATGGCAGCGTATTCATTTGGCTCATTGCGGCTTTGGTATGCTTTGTTGCCGCTTTTCATGCTGTTGACCGGCGTGGTCCTCCACAAAGGGTTTCGACTTCGGCCTCATCCGGAACGTATCGCCCTTTGGGTCAGTTGGGCGCTGGTGGTGCTTTCGCTTTCCTACGTGCATCGGCGCTTGCTTGGGACGCACCACCTCCTCAAACTCGTGAACATGACGCCAACAAGCGTTTCAAGCGTCGCTATTCTCTTTCTCGTCGTCCTGACGTTTTCGGTGCTGTTTGGTTTCCTACACGGCGGCAGACAGTGGCGAGACCACGCCCTTGGGTGCATGGCTTTTCTGACCGGTTCATTGATGCTTTCGCGCGTGGAGTGGGCGTGGTTGCAATGGCTCACGCTCATCGGTGTGGGTTTGATGTACGGACTGGCTTGGGTCCGCCGCCGCCAAGAAGGGCTTCCGAGCACCTACGTCTTCTACGGAGCACTCGCCCTCCATACCATGGTCTCTTGGGGCCCGTGGGCTACCGTGGTCAGTCTTGCCCTTCTCATCGTTTTGCCATCTCTGTTGAAGGCGCTTCTGGACATGAACGAGGCCAAGCCATCGCTGCTGAATCAGCCCCAAGCATTCGTCGCCATGGCTGTCTTCCCCTGGGTCATTTGGATTCTATGGTGGACCTTGTTGGGTCAGGTGAACGGCGTTCAATTATGCTATGAAGGGATTTGCCCTCATCCCCGTGAGTTAGATCCGGGGGCAGTTCGTGTTCAGGGCGGATATTTCGGTGGAGGCGATCAGCCTGCCACCTTGTGGATGGCTCTGATGGTTGTCAGTCCTTTGTTTGCCGTTTCTGTTTCCCTCATGCACCGTATGCTCAAAGTGGGATTGAGTCTTTCTCCCTACATGCTGGCACAAGCGGTAATTGTGTTTGGCTGCCTTGCTCTTTACGCATATACACCGATTTACCCCCGCTTGGTGTTCTCACTCACGTGGAATCTTTTCTTTGCCCTGGTCCAGTTGTTCTTTGCTGCTTCGGCCGTCTGGGCTCATCGGTGGTTAACACGCTCCTCTTCGCCACATGTGTTGTCGGAATGAGCGCGTTGAAATTTAGGGGCTACGAAACTATTTAGGTTGCCCTAAATTAGAGAAAGTTGGTGGGCCCGTGAACGCATGCAACCAGTGTGGTAATTTCTTGCAAACCGGTTGGGTTGCTTGTCCATTCTGCGGCGTTCATATCGACAACGTGTTCAACTCCTCGATGCCACTTGTCGAGATCGCCGCCCAACAATGCAAAGCGGATTGCTCAGGCAGCTGTGGTCGGTCAAAGCAGAAGGAGATCAAATCCAAGTGCTGCAAAAAATACGAACGCAAAAACAAATATTGCAAGCGTTGTCCAAAACACCCCAGCAACACAACCAACCGTAAATCCGTGCTGAGTTGACCTCAGGTTCATCCAGTAATGGGTTCAAACGTCGGTAATACGCCTTTCTTTTCAGGAATCGCGGATGTCAAGTTTGATGGAAACTCCTTGGTTTTGCAGTGATTCAATGATGCCATGAATCACTTCGGAGGGTAGGTGTTCAGGTGGGTGGATGCCCTCGTCGAAAAGTTGGCGTTCAGTCCATGCCATCACGCATGCCACGGTGACAAGTCCGGTTGTTCGTGCCATGCTCGAATCGCCGTTTTTGCCAAGGTCCTCGACCGTCCACGTGCGCGTTTTTCCTGCGGTTTTCACCATCACCTCCATCCACGTAAATTCAGGACGTTGATGGTCAAAATGCCAGGCTTCAACGAGTTCTTCGGGGCTTAACGTGGTCGATTGATAGCGCTGAATGTGGCCCGGCCACCGAACCGTGTATTCGCCCATCGATGACGCTGGAAGATCAATGAGCGACCGTAATCCGTCGGTCAGAAAGGCCTCCATGGTGCGGCCGTTGGCGTTGATGGTGTGGAGTTCGGCCATCGCTGGGACGACCGTCGTTTTTCCGTCCTTCACAATCCGTGCAGGGCGCGTGTATTCCGCAATCACATCGTGAGGGGAGAACGGTGCCATGTAGGACCATTCCTCGTCAGGCTCAGCCGGATTTCCACCCACTTTGATGGTCACTTCGTCAAGGGCTCCGAGTTCTCGATGGGCCAAGGCCACAAGCATGTTTGACAGTCCGGGAGCAATGCCCACATCCCACAAAACGACACCCGGACCATCGGGGAGTTGGTCAGGAGTGGTTTCGCTAAAGGAAAGGTCAACGATGCGATGCCCTTCCCGATGAAGGGTTTTGAGCACACTGTGTCCGATGGAGCCCGGGACCATGTTCACGACGATATCGGCGGCGCTGTGGTCGGCGAGCGAGGCATCACCGAGATGAAAGCTGGCTGGAGTCTCCCGTTCAACGATGTCGTAAAGGTGAACTTCCATTCCAGCATCGTGCAGTTGACGAGTGACGAACGAGCCGACCAAACCTCCGCCCAAGCAGTGAATCCTCATAACCCACCGCCTACGCTTTGGGTATCAAAGGTTCCCGCGGCACCACCTCGTTCATCCCTTCGTGGAGAAGAAATTATGAACATTCGGTGCAGGGCGTAAGGCATGAGTATCCTTACCAAATACCAAGAGGCCTTTGAGTCCGGCGAAAAAGAACAACTTGATGCCTTGATTCACGATGATTGCAAGTTCTACCCGCATGTGGGTGGAGCCGTTATGACCAAGAGCGACGTCATGGCTTTCGCAACCATGGACGCTGTTCGAAGCGAAGCCCGCCGAGTCTTGTTTGAGAACGATGAAGTCGGTGTTACGCACTCCATCGCTCACTTTGCGAACGGTTCCACTTCGGAAGCTGTCTTGGCTTTCTTCCGATTCAAGGATGGTAAAATCATTCACGTGGAGACCGGTGCAACACCGCTCAGCGACGACTACAAATTAATCGGTCAGTAAGCGGGATGAATTCCCCCTACAGAAGCGGTCCGACTTGGACCCCTAACAGCAGGATGGCTGTGGCGCAGACCGTGATGAGGATGTTATCATCAATTGGTCCAAATTCGTAACGCTCCACGACCGTTGCCACGGTTGCTGCAAGCAATCCCCATGCAGGCAGACTTGGGTCGCCTGCTTTGGCTGCGTACCAGCCCAAAGGAGCACTCACGATGAACATGAAGACATTGCCAATCGGGCTTTTTGAGCGCTTTTGAACAACGGCGTTTCGAACCACGCCAGTGATGCCATCGCCAAACGCCATGAAGAGGGAAGGGACGATGGCCAACCATGGGTCGCCAACCAACCACCAGATCAATGAAATTGACATCCACCACATCAAACCAAATTTGACATCGTTTTGATTTTGCTCTGTCTGAAACCAATGCATCACGATGCCGGCTCGGTGGGAGGCGAACAGCAACCCTGTGAGGAGCATGCCACAGACCATTGGATACCATACATCAGTGAACAGAAACGGGACACTGAGCGAGCCAACCCCTCCAGCAAACATGTGAACGATTTTTCGATTGTAATAGACCGCTCGAATATGCTCCATGCCCCGATTCACCATCATCGTGTAGGGGATCTTCGTGGCAAACAGTACCACCATCACGTAGACGCCCATGCCCAACGCCGCAACCAGTTGGTTGACCATGTGCACTGTCCTCCCTCCTGCTTCTCTATCTTTTGCATCTCATGCCCCCATCGGGCGAATCTTCAAACACCCCCGGGCCCTGCCATCATCCGTGAGTTACATGTCAGAGGTTCGCAACGTCATCATCATCGGCTCAGGACCGGCTGGCTACACTGCGGGACTTTACGCTGGACGAGCGATGCTTCATCCGCTTATGTTTGCAGGATACATGTCCGGTGGTCAGTTGATGCTTACCAGCGACATCGAGAACTTCCCCGGCTATCCCGAGGGCATTGCAGGACCAGACATGATGATGCAACTCCGAGAACAAGCGGAACGCTTTGGTTTGGAAGTGCAAGACCGGAACGTCGAGGAGGTCGACTTCAGCGAGCGGCCCTACAAGGTCATGGTTGAGGGCGAGACGTTCCTCACCCATTCCATCATCGTCTGCACGGGAGCTGAGTCGGTATGGCTGAACGCTCCGGGAGAAGCCGAACAAAAAGGACGGGGCATTTCCACCTGCGCAACCTGCGATGGAGCGTTTTTCCGCGATGAACATGTGCTTGTTGTCGGCGGAGGCGATTCTGCTTGTGAAGAAGCGACGTTCTTGACCCGATTTGCGAGTAAAGTGACCCTCATTCATCGGCGAGATGTCTTCAAAGCCTCCACCATCATGTACGAACGAGCGGCCAACAATCCGAAAATCGAGATTCGGACCTTCCGTCAAATCAAGGAGTGGCTGTCCGATGACAAGGGCCTAAGCGGGGCTATTTTAGAAAACACCCAAGACGGCAGCACAGAAACCATCGAGGCGACGGGGGCGTTCATCGCCATTGGTCACACGCCCATCACCGATTTCCTTGGTGGACAGGTTGAGACCGACGAGAATGGCTACATCGTTCACACAGAACACACCATGACTTCGATCCCCGGGGTCTTCGCAGCCGGCGATGTGGTCGACACACGCTACAAACAAGCCATCACCGCGGCCGGTATGGGATGCGCAGCCGCCATTGATGTTGAGAAGTGGTTGGAAGAAAACGTCCATTGACGCCGTTTCATTGATGTGGGAAGGCTCGCTGGGCGTGCCATGGTTGATGTTGCTCGTCATGCTCGCCACATCAGCCTACCCAACGTTGGGGTGGAAGGACAGAAACGATTGAGTGAATCCAGCGTTTTGATCGTGGGGGCAGGAGGCTTGGGCTCTCCCGCTTCACTTTACTTGGCAGCGGCCGGTGTTGGTCGCCTCGGCCTCATCGACAACGATGCCGTTGACGTGAGCAATCTTCAACGTCAGATTTTGCATGCTACACCTGACATTGGTCGACCCAAGGTCGAATCTGCCAAGGAAACACTTGAAGCACTTGACCCCAACCTAAGCCTTGAAGTGTTCCACGAGCGCCTCCATCCCGGCAACGTCTTGGAACGCTTTGGTGGGTGGGATCTCATCATTGACGGAACCGATAACTTACCCACTCGCTACCTCATTGATGACGCCTGTTCATTGCTCGGTTTGCCGTGGATTTACGGCTCTGTGTTTCGCTTTGAGGGCCAAGTCTCCCTTTTCAATCACGACGGAGGGCCTTGCTATCGAGATTTATTTCCCGAACCCCCCCCACCAGAAGCGGTCCCGACCTGCTCCGAAGCGGGTGTGTTTGGGGTGCTCCCGGGCATCATTGGCTTGCTCCAAGCAACCGAGGCCATCAAGCTCTTGCTCGGAAATGAAACCTCACTGAGTGGAGCACTGTTGCTTTATGACGCCCAAAGCATGACGATGGACACGCTGCGTTTCGAGGCCGACTCGTCCCGCCCTCAAGTGGTGGATTTGAGCCAGGCTGCCTCAATGCTCAACGATGACGCTTGGTGCATGACTGAGCAAATCCAATCGGACACTCCGCAAGAACAAAAATCCGAACGCACCACAGCAGACATGATGTTCAACCACCTGTCAATCGCTGAATTCATGGAACGACGCCGCAATGGTTGGGCACCGTTTATTCTGGATGTGCGCTCTGACGCAGAGTATGCTGAAGTTCGCGTCTCCGTTTGTGACCTTCAAGTACCTCATTCAACCATACACGGTGCGCTTAATTCAATTCCACAAAATACCGACATTGTGATTCATTGCAAAAGCGGTATGCGGTCCCAACTGGCAGCGATTGAGCTGATCAAATCGGGTTACTCGGCTCAGCATCTCTACAATTTGGAAGGTGGAATCATGGCGTGGCATGCGGCGGCGCCAGACGAAGTTGTTCGTTGAGCAATGGATGCTGCTGCAACCTGAGAAAACACACGCCCCTCCGGCTTCGGGGGGGGAGAGGTTCAAATCCGCCGTGGATGTGCTCATTCCACGGAGGGGATGAGAATCGCAAGCATCATCATCGCCGACGAAAATCAAGGTCGACGAAACCTCCTTGCGAACACGTTCGAACGGGAGGGCTATGACGTCACGCGGCTGGGGACCCTTACACAAGCCCAGGCAACCGCAGGAGCGACCCTTCCAGATGTCTTGCTGATGGAGGGTGAGTGGACTGACGGAAGTGCATTGAACGTCTGCCAGGCACTCTCAGGTCAACCGAAGTTTCGCACGGCCACCCGCGTGGTCCTCCTCTCCAGAACAACGGCTCCTGATTTTCTTTCATCGGCTGCCATGGCAGGGGTTGCAGAGGTGATTGGCAAACCTGTGGATATGAACCAACTCATTGGGCAAATCGGCCGCCACGCAGCCAAACATTTCGTTCCACCACCTGCTGAGATCGCTGCACCTCAGGGCGGTGGTGTCTTTGGTGGAGGTCAGCGGTTTGACGTTGGCATGGCCATGAACGATAGCCAGTGGGCTCTTCCAATGCTTCAGCGATTGGTTGAAGAAGGAAACATTGACGATGCGTTCATTGCTTCAATTCGTCAAGAGATGGGCGAAAGCGAATCCGAGGACGAAGAGGGGCTTACCTCCGAAGCGATGACCACCATGGTGCGGCTCGCATTGAACCGCCTCGTTGGTTCAAAAGAGCCGACTGAAGCCTCGACATCTGGGGAACTGACACCTCTCCCGGACGGTACCGAATCGCCCTCCATGCCTTCGTTCAAAAGCATCAACAAAGGGGCGACGTTGGGTGAGGGCGCAGCACCCACGTTGGGGAAGGGCAGCATGAACACCTCAATGGAAGACATCCTCGAGAAGCAGGCGAATGATATCGCTCGTCAGGTTGAAGCAGACATGGATGGAATTCTCTCCGAAGCGCCCGATTACGTTGCTCTCCTCAACGAGGACGACCAAGTCGGTATCGATCCGGAAACGCTGGCTCTCACTCGGCTTACGGCCCAAGTGCTTCATGATTTGATGGAGGCACTCAAACGACCTGGGGCACTGTCCGATTTGACCCTCCTGACCCAAGTTGAGGACGCCAGCACAATGGCGGCTGACATGCTGGATGCTCTTCCTTCTGAAGAAGAGTAGACCTCCTTTGCCATCGACATTGAGTGGAGCGTTTTTCTTGGTCTAAGTGTTGATTTTCGTTCATCAAATGGGATATCGGGATTTTCGTCGACGCATGGATGGAGCGCGTTTACAGTGCCTCGCTCTCATTCAAATCGCGTCCAAGAATGCAGCCAAAGGTGATCAAAAACGCTGCGAACAACCTGACAACCACGGTGGGTGTTGGCAAGGTGAAGAAGAACAGCATTGAAGCCACCCATCCCGTGGGGTGGTCGGGGACAGACCGTGTCGCAAGGAGACCTTCCTGAAATCTTCGGCCTGAATTGGCGCCCCAAGGCACCGCTCGAATTCCATCAACCGCTTCCTAAAGGAGCTGCTCGTTCAGAGATGTTGGCCTTCGTTGCTCAACGGCATGATGCTCACCTCTTTCTGGTCGCCAATGTGTGGGACCACATGATTGAGGCAGAACCAGAGACCTTTGAGGGTCCTTCCTGGAGTACCTTTTCGGCACGGTTTATCGACGCCCTTGAACGCGGTCTCAAGAAGCAAATGGAGACGACGCTCGGTGAACAATTGGAGCGAGAAGTGATTCCTCGACGCAGCATGGGCCTGATGCTTGAGCGACGACGTGCACATTTCCTGGTTGACATGCGATTAATGATGCGCCGTTTAGCTCACTACATGGCGATCACCGTCAGCTATCGCATGGAATGGCAGCGCTTGATGACGCGAACACGATGCCTTGACACCTCCCTGAAGGAAATCTTCACCGAGGGAATTGAAACACCCGATGGTGGACGATTTGGCGGTAAGGGATTCCGTTCCACGTGGCAGGAAGGTGTTGTCGCCGTCGCCACGGCCCTCAACCGTCAGCCAGATTCCCCTCGAGACGCTCGCCCCGGCGAAGGCTATGATGGGGATTTGGTCGCTCCAATGATTCGTGACATTGGGTTAGGTTTGGCCATGGGTGATACGCCGCTCGATGTGATGGCGGCGAATTTGGGCAAAGTTGGCTCCAACCAAAACGGGGGCTGGGACGATGCCGGTGGACGCGACCTTCACGTAGGTGCCTGGCATGTCGGTGTGCTACCACCAACAGCTCCTCTTCCAATCGCAAGCGCTACGATGACTGGACTGGCGTTTGCCGCTTGGCAGCAGTCCCTTGAACGCTTCCATGTCGCATGCATCGGCGAGGGAGCCTCCTCCTCGGGGGAATTTTGGGAGGCGATGAACCTTGCAGGCGCTCGAGGCCTGCCCATCACGTACATTCTTCAAAACAATCAAATTGCTCTTGATACGCCTCCTGCCAAGCAATCAGGGGTTGAAGTTTGGGCGGACAAAGCCAATGCCATGGGGTTCCCTGCTTGGACCATCGATGGTTCGGACCCTGCAGCGTGGCATGCGTCAACCGCTGTTGCTCGAGAATTTGCTTTGGAAGGTGGAGGTCCGACCCTCATTCACGTTGAAACGATGCGGGGATGCGGTCATGCCCACCATCACGATGATTTGTACCTCGGGAATCCGAGCGGCACACCGGCGGGTTACGTCGACCGAGACCTCCTTGCGTATTGGTCCGCCAAGGACCCTTTGCCAACCCACCGTGCGCTTTTGATTGACATGGGCGTGAGCGAGGCCGATCTTGAATCCATGGAGGCAGAAGAAGCCGCTTCGGTTCAGCAGGCTCAAGCAACCCTCAAGGCGATGGAATGGCCCAAACCCGAAACCGTAACCAAAGGCGTAACGAGCCTTCACGATGCCGAGACCCACGCTGACCACCTCAAGCGGTATACGGGTCTCACACGACCGGTGTTAAGCGAAGCTCCTGTCAGCATCGGCGAGACCGCATGGTCGTACGCTGAAAAAGGCGGGTGGACTTACGCTCGGGCCATTCAACAAGCAATGGCGGACATTGCCACGCTGCACGGTGATGACTGCGTGTTTATTGGAGAGGACATGGAGGTTGCCGGGGCTTTTGGCATGAACATGGCTCTGAAAAATGCGGGCCATACGGACAAACTCATCGACATGCCGCTTTGCGAGGCCGTGATTGTCCACGCGGGCGTTGGCGCCGCCCTTTCGGGCATGAAGCCGATGATTGAAATTCAATTTGGTGGATTCGCCGCTCTTGGCTTCAACGCCCTCGTCAACAACGCTGCTATGCTTCGATGGCGCTGGGGTGCTGATTGCCCCATCACCGTGCGCATTCCGTTGGGTGCTCGAACGCGTTCGGGACCGTTCCATGCCAACATGATCGAATCTTGGTTCGCCAATGACCCGGGGCTCATCGTCATGGCGCCAGGCACGCCACAAGACGCCTATGATTTGCTGATGGAAGGGGCTCAGCTTCCTGACCCGGTCTTGATGCTTGAACACATTGGCCTGTACGGATTAAGAGGCGGGTTGACCGGCTGGGGCATGAACATCAATCAACGCGTCAACACTGAAACCGTGAACCAACACATTGCCGAAGGCAAGCGTTACAAAATTGGGCGTGCTGAAGTTATCCGCGGCGGTCGTGATCTCACCCTTATCACGTGGGGAGCGATGGTCCACATCGCCCTCCAAGCAGCCGCAGCACTGGCAGAGGAAGACATTGAAATTGAGGTGGTCGACCTTCGGACCTTGATTCCGTTTGATGCCGAAACTTGCGTTGCTTCCGTGCAACGCACGGGTCGTTTAGTGGTTCTACAAGAAGGGCAGTGGTCAGGCGGTCTTGGTCACACCATCCAGTCACGAATCATGGAAGATTGCTTCTACGAACTGGAATCCGCTCCAACGGTGATCGGGGCCCTCGATACCCCCGTCCCCTTCGCTCCTCCACTCGAAAATCACACCATCCCTTCCTTGGAACACGTCTTGGACATGCTTCGCTCATCGATTAAGGCTTGAGTTGGTTGAGAACAACCGTCGTTTGATGTCAACGGCGACCCATGCGCCGAGTGTCGTGGATGCAAAATAAAACAGGAGACTGGCCCACAAATGGTTGAGCGCGTTTGGACCAAGCGTGCGCGCAGGATTCATGCTCGCTCCAGTGAGCGGTCCGGCAACAAAGGCCAGGATCCCCACCGTTGCGCCGACCCATGCAGCGATGGTCAATCGTGAAGTTGAACGCTGCACAATCCAAAGTATACTGGCCATGAGGGCTGCGGTGATGACCACTTCAATCGAGAACCCTTCAATAAGCGACACGGAGGCTGCAAGTTCCGTAGGTGCAGCACCTTGCACGAGCCAAGCACCAAAGATACCACCCAAACATTGGGCAGTGAAGTACACCGGAAGCAGGTTTGTTGCAAGCTGACCATCGCGCCAAAACGCAAGGCTCACAGCGGGGTTGATGTGCGCCCCGCTCCATGGGCCAAAAACGAGAATAGCGAGCATGACGGCCGCTCCAAAGGCAAGCGATACAACCCAGTGACTCGCTCCCATGGCTACGCTGCCGCACCCCACACTGACCATGAGGGCCGTGCCGAGAAATTCTCCGGCCGCCTGCCTGCGCATGGGTGTGGGAGTGAAAAGGGGTTCAAAGCCTTCGTGAAGGTCCTGAGCCGTTCATACACGAGGGAACCGTCAAGAAGTGGAGGCTTCTCCTTGGGGCATGGGTGAGGAGGGGGCTACGTCAGAGAGTGGCATACCGCAGTTCCTGATGAGTAACACCCTCGTGCTCAACGGAGCCCTCTTTCTCGGTATTCTTGCGCTTCACACCCTCCTTGAGGATTCGACCATCAACAACAACTTGGTTTCCACCGCTCTGCTCGCCATGGCCCTTGCGCTTTTGATTAAATCAGCCGAC
>MDTG01306467.1_pt1 | contig 11564 bp, 10 predicted proteins | sample 811421 | NCBI WGS metagenome assembly MDTG01 (sample SAMN05326645, study PRJNA326480) | marine metagenome | isolation source: seawater | place: Pacific Ocean: South East | collected 2011
TATTGGTTTTATTTCCTAGTTTTCTTCATCACTCTGTTGATGCGAATCAGTCTGAAGAGGAAAGAATAGTTATAAGCTTTAATATAAATTTAATTTAAATTTTATTTACTAGACATTTTTAGTGCGTTTAAAAAAGCGTTTTGCGGAATATCAATTTTGCCAAATTGTCTCATTCTTTTTTTACCTTTCTTTTGTTTGTCTAATAATTTATTTTTTCTTGTAACATCACCACCATAGAGTTTTTGAGTCACATCTTTTCTAAAAGATGCAACTGTCTCTCGAGCTATAATTTTACCACCTATTGCAGCTTGAATAGCTACCTTAAATTGTTGTCTAGGAATAAGATCTTTTAATCTCTCACATAACGCCCTGCCTCTTTCTTGAGATCGATCTCGATGAACAATTAATGAAAGAGCATCTACGGGTTCACTATTTATTAGAATACTTACTTTTACAAGATCATTTATTTCATAACCAGTAATCTCATAATCAAAACTTGCATAACCTTTCGTTATTGATTTAAGTCTATCATAAAAATCAAATACTACTTCATTAAGAGGTAGTTTATATTCAACCATTGCTCTAGTACCAGTGTAGCTGAGATGTTTTTGTATTCCTCTTTTAGATGTACATAGTTCAAGTACAGGGCCCAAAAATTCATCAGGAACTATAATAGTTGCATTAATCCAAGGTTCTGCAATAGAATCTATTTTAACAGGATCAGGCATATCTGTAGGATTATGTAATTCTTTAATAGAGCTATCCTTCATATTAATTTTGTAAACAACTGAAGGTGCAGTCGTAACAAGTTCTAAATTAAATTCTATTTCAAAACGATCCCGAATAATTTCAAGGTGAAGTAATCCTAAAAATCCACATCGGAACCCATATCCTAATGCCGGACTTACTTCAGGCTCAAATGAAAAACTTGAATCATTTAAAGAAAGTTTAACCATACTATCTCGTAAATGTTCATAATCATCAGAATCAACAGGAAACATCCCACAAAACACAACAGGTTGAGAAGGTTTAAAACCTGGTAGCGGCTGCTCTGTTGGTTTTTTTTCTTCAGTTATAGTATCTCCAACTTTACAATCAGATACACTTTTAATTCCTGAATTAATAAATCCTATTTCTCCTGGTCCTAAGCTTTCAACTTCAGTTGTTTTAGGTGTAAAGATTCCAACTCTATCAATAGTATGTGTAGCTCCAGCTGCCATAAATCTAATTTTTTGATTTTTTTTTAATTGACCATCAATTACCCTAACTAAAACTACAACACCAAGATAGCTATCATACCAGCTATCAACCAACATGCATTTAAGAGGTTTATTTTTATCACCAGAAGGTACTGGTAGTATTTTAATTATTTTTTCCAATAAATCCTCAATTCCTAATCCTGTTTTTGCTGAAACTAAGGCAGCTTCTTTTGTATCAATACCAAGTACTTCTTCAATTTGACTTTGTATTTTTTCAGGTTCTGAAGATGGTAAATCAACCTTGTTAAGAACAGGTAAAATTTCATGATCATTATTAATAGCCTGATAAGCATTAGCTAAAGTTTGTGCTTCTACACCCTGAGTTGAGTCTACAATAAGTAAAGAAGATTCACATGCTGCTAAAGATCGAGATACCTCATATGAAAAATCAACATGCCCTGGGGTGTCCATTAAATTTAAAATGTATGTTGCTCCATTTTTAGCTTTGTACTCAAGTCTTACTGTTTGAGCTTTGATTGTAATGCCTCTTTCTCGTTCAAGCTCCATTGTATCTAATACCTGATCTTTCATTTCTCTATCAGTTAAACCTCCACAAAATTGAATTAATCTATCTGCTAAAGTTGATTTGCCATGATCTATATGAGCTACAATAGAAAAATTTCTTATGCTATTTAATTCTGTCATTATTGTCTTAGTTCGCCATAAAAAGATGTTGCGATAAGATCAATAATTTTACTAGATAATATTTCAATCTCTTTATCAGTAAATGTTTTTTCTAGAGGTTGTAAGATTACTTTTAAAGCTACACTTTTTTTATTTTCTGGTAATTTACTTCCTTCATATACATCAAAAATAATTACATCCTTAATTAATTTTTTATCTAATTTTTTTACAGAATTTATTAAATCTACTGCGTTAATTTCTAGAGGAAACAAAAAAGCAAAATCTCTTTCTACAATTTGCAAAGGATTATTATCATACCCCTTCTTTGTAGATTGTTTTTTTACTTGAAACTGTTCTAAACTATCAATAAATATCTCAAACCCACAAACTGAATTTTTAATTTCAAATTTCTTTAAAAGTATAGGGTGTATTTCTCCAAAATTGGCTATTTTACCTTTACCTAATCTCAGTTGAGCTGATTTTCCAGGATGATATATTTTGCTTTCAAATAATTCATGCTGTAAATTTTCAACAGGTACACCAAGTTGTTCTAAAATATAAAAAAGATCCTTTTTTACGTCATATATATCAACATCTCTTTTGTCATTTATCCATGATGAACTAAGGGCTGAGCCATAATGTATAGCCGTTGCTATCATTTCTTGTTCATTTTCATTCACACCATTAAAGTTAGGTCCAACCTCGAATAGTTTACCATGGTGATATAACCTGGCAACATTCAAATTTATTGCAGATAGTAAATTGGGAAAGGTAGATGGGCGCATTGTACATAAATCACTGCTAATTGGATTTTGTAAATCTAGAGCTGAGTTATTATTAATATAATTTGCGTGATTTTTATCCATAAATGACCATGTTACTGTTTCTAAATAACCACAATTTGCTATTAATCTTTTTGATTTATAAAAGCTTTTTAAATTTGCATTTAATATTTCTTGATTTGCATTTTCATCTTTACTCAAAGAAATAGATTCTATTTTGTCATATCCATAAATTCGAACAATCTCTTCAACAATATCTGCAGAGCCAACAATATCTGGTCTAAATGGAGGAACAATAATTTCTAACTCAGTATTTTTTTGAAATTTAGTTTCAAAGCCTAGATTTTTCAATATTTTAATTTGATCCTTAACATCAATATTGATTCCTCCATAAGAAGTAGTCAGTGTTGAATCAAATTGTATTAATTTTGGCTTTGGGTTATCTACTTTATCAAAAACAATTTCACTTTCTTCTCCACCACATAAATTTAGTATCATTTGAGTTGCTACATCAACACCCCATTCAATTGATGTAAAATCAACCCCTCTTTCAAATCTATACCTCGCATCGCTTTGTAAATTTAATTTTCTACCTGTTTTTGTAATACTTATAGGATCAAACAAAGCTACTTCTAAAAATACTTTTGTTGTTTTTAGTGAGCATCCACTTGCTAAGCCACCCATAACCCCACCAATTCCATGAAGGGATTGATCATCACTTATAACAATCATTTCTTCAGATAATTTATATTCTTTTTCATCTAACGTTTTGCATTGTTCACCCTTTTTGGCTTTTCTCATCACAAGATTCCCATTTAATTTATCTGCATCATAAACATGCAGTGGGCGCCCAAGATCGTATGTAACGTAGTTTGTAATATCGACTAGAGCACTAATAGGTCTTAACCCTATAAGTGTAAGTCTTCTTTTAAGCCAATCAGGACTCTCAGAGTTTTTAATATTTGTAAATAATCTTCCAGAAACACCTGGGCATAAATGATTTTCCCCATCTTCAAATTTTCTTAACCACTTAACATCACTTTTAAATTTTCCTTTAGTTTTATTAATTTTGAAATCTTTTAAAGTTCCTACTCCTGCAGCAGCAAGATCCCTAGCTATCCCTCTTACTGATAAACAATCAGATCGATTGGGGGTTATGTTTATCTCTATTACTGGATCATCAAAGCCATATATAGGGGCTATTGGGTCACCAACATTATACTTCCCTTTTACTTCTATAATTCCATCATGCTCATCTGAGATTCCTAATTCTCTCTCCGAAAGAAGCATTCCACAAGATTCAACTCCACGGATTTCAGATTTCTTAAGATTTAACTCAGTCCCTGGTATATAAGTATCTATTGGAGCAAAAACACCCATCATACCTGCCTTGGCATTTGGTGCTCCGCATACCACTTGGAAATCTCCATTTACAGTTTGAACACTACATACTTTTAACCGATCAGCATTAGGGTGCTTCTCAGCACTTAAAACTTTAGCTATAGAAAAATTTTTATAATCCTGTTCTTTATTTTGTATTCCTTCAACTTCTAATCCGATGTTAGTTAATGTTTCTGCAATCTGATTTATATTAGCTTTTGTTTCTAAATGTTCTTTTAGCCAACTTAAAGTAAACTTCATACTATAATCCTGATGAAGAAGTTAGGTCCAAAGGGTTAAAGCCATAGTGATTAAGCCATCTAAAATCACTCTCATAGAAACTTCTTATATCTGTAATGCCATATTTTAGCATAGACAATCTTTCAATCCCCATGCCAAAAGCAAAACCTTGATATTTGGAAGAATTAATTTTACAATTATCTAAAACAACAGGATTGACCATTCCACATCCTAATATTTCTAACCAATCGTCTCCCTCTCCAAATTTAAGTACATTATCTTTTTTAGTATAAGCAATATCCATTTCTGCACTTGGTTCTGTAAAGGGAAAGTAACTTGGACGAAAACGGTATTTGAGATCATTTATTTGAAAAAATTCTTTTAAAAAATCAACTAAACATCCTTTAAGATGAGCCATTGTAGAGGAAGTATCAATTAACAATCCTTCCACCTGATGAAACATCGGAGTATGTGTTGAGTCTGAGTCACTCCTATAAGTTCTTCCAGGAACAATAATTCTGATTGGTGGTTTTGTTTGCAACATTGTTCTGACTTGAACTGGACTCGTGTGGGTTCTTAATACTTTATCTCCGATATAAAAAGTATCTTGCATTTCTCTTGCTGGATGATGGTCAGGAATATTTAAAGCTGTAAAATTATTAAAATCTGTTTCTATATCTGGCCCACTTTCTACTGCAAAACCCATAGCACTGAATATTTCAATAACCTGATATATAGTTTGGCTTATTGGATGAATTTTTCCTGAATTAAAATCTCTTGGAGGTAAAGTTGTATCAATTTTTTCCTTATGTAATTTTTCGTTAATTAATTTATTTTCAAATTCATTTTTTTTATTATGAAGATTAACTTCTAAAAAAGATTTAATAATGTTTAGCTCTTGACCTTTAATTTTTTTTTCTTCTATTGATAAAGAAGACAAAGATTTCATCTCTAAAGGGATTAAACCTTTTTTTCCTAAATATTTAATACGTATATTCTCAAGATTCTCGATCGATGAAATATTATTAATTTCTTCTAAAATTCCATTCTTATCGAATTTTATAGTCATGGAAATATATATAAATTAACTATCGGTAAAAAACTACCTAGCAGATTGAGCTTTTTCAACTAAAGCTTTGAATGCTTCTGGTTGATTTACTGCCAAATCTGCTAAAACTTTTCTGTCAATTTCAATTGATGATTTTTTTAAACCACTAATAAACTGAGAATATGTAAGCCCGTGCAATCTTACTCCAGCATTGATTCTTTGAATCCAGAGACCTCTAAAGTCACTTTTTCTTTTTTTTCTATCCCTGTAAGCATATTGCAAACCTCTTTCAACTGCCTGCACTGCAACTCTAAAGACATTTTTTCTTCTTCCATAATAACCTTTAGCTTTTTTAATAACTTTTTTGTGTCGAGCTCTAGCAGTAACACCTCTTGATACTCTTGCCATAAAATTCTCCTACTTATTATAAGGTAACATATGATCAATTAAGGCAGCATCACCGGGCGCCATAATTGTTGTTCTTTTTGTATTACGAATAAATTTTTTTGAACGTTTACTCATGCCATGTCTCTTACCTGATGGCTTAAATTTAATTTTACCTGTTCCTGTTCTAGAGAATCTTTTCTTTATGCTACTTTTCGTTTTTAGCTTGGGCATTTAAACTCCTTTATTTAAAAATTAACCGCTAGGCTGCCCCGCAGGCCATAGCTAGTTTTGGAGGGGCTTATAGTCAAAAAATTAAACTTAATCAATAAATAGAATTATTTAGATGATTGAGGTACAAGCACCATCATTATTTGTCTTTCTGCTGATTTTGGCTGAACTTCTACTTTGGCAAATTCTGCCACCTCTTCGGTCAATTTTTTCAAAAGATCAAATCCGATGTGTTTATGCTCTATTTCCCTACCTTTAAACCTAATTGATACTTTTACTTTATTTCCACCGCCTATAAATTTTAATAGGGCCTTTAATTTAACTTGATAGTCGTGTTTATCGATACCGGGTCTAAGTTTTATTTCTTTCACCTCAATAGTTTTTTGTTTTTTCTTTGATTCTTTTTTACTTTTTTGTTCTCTGTACTTTAGTTTACCATAATCAATTATTTTACATACTGGTGGATTAGCTCCGGGTGAAACTTCAACAAGGTCAAAGCCCTCATCTTCAGCATGATTTAAAGCCTCTCTAATACTAATAATTCCCAACTGTTTACCAGTTGATGATATCACCCTTACCTCACTAGCCGTGATTTGCTCATTAGTCCTTGGACCAGAGTCTTTCTTTGCTCTGTTATTAATAACCAAAACTAATCAATTTATTGTAAAGTTTGCAAGAAGATGCATGCTTAAAGAATAACTACCATATTTGTGTGTCATATAAGATGTTTTAAAAAAATTTTCAAGATAGTAATTACAATTTTATTTGTTGATAAAATTATTAAATATTTTTTCCCTTAGTAAATCCTGTTTAAATGAAATATTTTTTTGATCATATTTGAAGTTTTTTAGGGCTTTGTTTTGATAATCCAATAATTTTAGGTTGTTATTCATTAGCATTTTTAATTTGGACTCTAATTTTTTACTATTTATATTGTTTATTAATATACCTGAATCTTTAAGTATTTCCTTTAAACCTCCATTAGCTGAACCTATAACAGCTTGGGCTGACGCCAAGCCTTCTATCGCTGTCAACCCAAATGGCTCGTCCCATACTGAAGGAACAACTAAAATTGATGAAGCTTTCATAAATTTTTTTACCTCAGCATTTGAAATAAATCCAAGATAATTTGCTTGAGCACCATAATTTAAAAATAAATTAATTAGTTTTTTTTCATAGGTTGAATTTAATTTTGTCTGTCCTGCTTTAGATGCACCTATTATATAAAATTTCCAATTTGGAAATTGTTTTAAGAGATTTTCAATAGCTTCTACAAATATATGTGCTCCTTTTTCCTCAACCAACCTTCCAACAAACATAACAATTTTTTGTTTTTTTGGAATCTTAGTAATATTTTTTTCGATTCCATTTGGCAAAACATGTATATTTTTAGGTTTATAATTTATCCCTGATAAAAATTGTTTTTTTAAATAGTGACTAACAAAAATTATTCCTGCAGCATTATTTATAATTTTTTTTCTTTCTGCTACTGTTTTAGATCCTTTCATATCTAAAGGATTGTTATGATAATAAATAATTATAGGATTATTGGACTTATATTTAACTAAATAGTTAAATAAATAAGGGCGATTGTGAATTTCAATTAAGCTTTTACTTTTATTTTTCTTTGTTAATTTAATAAAATTTTTAATTATTGATAAATTATTACCAAAATGAAGTAATTTATTTGTTTTAATACCTACAAAATTTTTTTTATAAAAGGGATTAACGGTATGTTGACCATAAACTAAAATATTTTTTTTATATTTTGAAAATTTCATTGAATTTTTTACAGTTATTGAAACTGCAGAAGCCTTTTTCTCAGAAAAGATTTCTTTGTAAGGTAGAATAATTTCAATTTTCATTTTGTAACAATAAATCAATTTCGTCTATTATTTTATTTGCAGTAATATCTTCAATTGAATTTGATTGCGTATAAGTGACATTCTTTGATTGAGGTATTACAGTTTTTGTATTTGAAAATGAAGATAAAATTAAATGAATTTTACAATTTGTTGCAGCAATTAAATGTGCAGGTCCAGTATCGTTGGATAAAGCACCTTCAGCCTTGGTAGATAAATTGTATATTACATTTAAAGGAGATTTATTACACAAATTTAATATATTTTTTTCCTGCTTTTCAATTATGTTAATTGTATCTAAATCTTCATTTGTTCCAATAATTACTGGGATTATATCTTTTGTTATTAAATATTTACAAACATCAGCAAATTTATTTGCTGACCATCTTTTCACTAAATTATTTTTTGAACAGCCGGGGTTAATAATAAAAAATTTTTTATTTTCTAAGTCATCAAATTTTAAATTATCATCTTTTAACCATGATAAAAATGGCTCTTTAAAAGTTTTAACTCCTAAAAGCTCAATTTGTTTACATAAACCTTCAATTACATGTGGTGGATTTTTGTTATCATATAAAAACCTGTAATCAGAAAACCTGTGTGTTCCATTAACTTTAATTTTACAAAAGCACTTTATAATTAGACAATAAATACTCGTTCTATTAGAGTTTTGTAAATCTATTATTAAGTCATAGTTATATTTTATAATTTTAAAAATAAGCATTAAAGAGTTAAAAAAACCCTTTCGATTATCTAAAATTGTATTGTCACATAATTTTGATTTTTGGAAAAAAGGAATGTAATTTTTACTCGTCATAATGGTAATTGATGATTCCTTGTAGTGGTCTCTTAATGATTTAATTGCAGAAGTGGAAGAAATAATATCACCTAATGAACCATGTTTTATTAATAATATATTTCGCATTTATAAACTTAAGTATAAATTCATATATTGGTTCAGCATTTTTTCTTTTGAAAAAAATTTTATTACATTTAATCTAGATACATTAGCTAGATTGTCATACTCTTGAGAATTGAAATTACAAACTAAATTTATTTTTTCTATGAACATTTTATGATTTTTTGGATCAATTTTATAAATATTATTCAAGGAACTTAGCTGATCTTTTACACCTCCATAATTGTAGGCAAGAACCATTTTTTTCATTGAAAGAGATTCATTTACTATCCGACCAAATCCCTCAGGTTTTAAAGGAGCAGAAACAACTATTGAAGATAAATGATACATTACTCTTAAGTCTTTTTGATTAAGGTGATCAATCAATAGACATAATGATTGCAATTCATAAGATTTTATTTTGTCTAATAATTTTTTTTTATAAGAAATATTTTTTCCATCACCTACAAAAATAAAATAAAGATCTCTATTTTTTAATTGCTTTATTATTTCTAAAAATTCTATTTGTCCCTTCCAACTTGTTAATCTACCAGGAAATAGTATGATTTTTTTGTTTGTTGGTATTTGATTATTTAATGCAAATTCATTTATTTCTTTATTTGATAATTTTTCCGGATCAAAAAAATTTGTGTCACAACCTCTATTGATAACTGTTATTTTTTTTTCATTTAAAGAATAATTTTTTATAATCTCATTTTTAACATATTCTGAGATAGCTACAATTGAGTTAACATTTGCCAGTTGTTTATTGTAGAACGATTTAAAATAATTTTGATTTCCATAGACATTGTGAAACGTTGATACACTTAAAAAATTTTTTTTTAAAAAAGGCAGCAGCCATGCAGGTGCTCTCGACCTAAAATGAACTACATTAATACCAAATTCATCAATTTTATTTTGCAATTTTTTGGCTAAAAAAGGATACGTAATAAAATTCTTAGAATTGATTGGTAGTTTTATTAATTTGGTATTAGCATTTTCAATACTATTTAGCATCTTGCCACCACTTGAAGCTATAAAATTTGTAAAATTATTTTTAGTTAAATGGTTAGAAAGATCTAATGTTCCTTGCTCAACTCCACCAGATTCCATTGAAGGAACTATTTGTAATAATTTAAAATTTTCCATTTTTTTTAATAATGTTATAAACTAATTATTTATAAAAATAACATGAGTTACATTCTGAACAATAATAATCAAAAAATCCATTATAGAAAAATTAGTGGTAAAACACCTGGTATAATTTTTATTCATGGACTAAATTCAGACATGGGTGGAAAAAAAGCTATATCAATTGAGAAATATGCTAAAAATAATCGTTTAAATTTTATAAGGTTTGACTGTCGTGGACATGGAAAATCAGATGGAAAATTTGAGGATTTTACAATAAGTGACTGGAAAAATGACCTACTAAACATAATTGATAATGTCGCCAAGGGTCCGCAAATACTAGTTGGTAGCAGTATGGGTGGTTGGTTAATGTTTTTAGCTGCAAGAGAAAGATATAATAAAATAGCTGGGTTAATTGGTCTTGCTGCAGCTCCAGACTATGTAGATGATCTCTATACAAAATTATCTAAATCCAAGAAAATTGAAATATTAAAGAAAGGCATAATTAAATATAATTCTAATGGTTTTACCTACTTAATTAGAAAAAAATTTTTCATTGATGCAAGAAAAAATAAAATATTAAATAAGAAATTTAAATGGAATAAGCCACTGATATTAATTCATGGTTTAAAAGACAATGTTGTTTCAAAAACAATCCCAGAATTAATATTAAAAAAAATATCTGGAAATTTTGTTAAATTAATTTTTTTAAAAAACAGTGATCACAGCCTATCAAATAATTATGATATAAAAGTAATAACTGAAGCTATTGGATCAATAAGAAAAAAACCTTAGGCTATTTTAATATCCTCAGCTAAAACTGGATGTTCAAATTTATTAACCATCTCTTTTGGAATAATCTGCCAGAATAAAAATTTTTCTTTATCCCAATTATCTAATATTATTTGTGCATGAACAGAGTTAGTCTCTTTAATATGTTTTTTAATTCTTTCAACAAGATAACCTTCCCAATAAGGGGTCATCTTTTGCTGATAAAATACATCTTCTAGATTAATTCTGAGAGGAAGAGTACCCCCTTTATCATATACAAAGGCCATACCTCCGGTCATTCCTGCTCCAAAATTATTACCTACCTCTCCTAAGATTATTACATTGCCTCCAGTCATATATTCACATCCATTATCACCACAACCTTCAGCTACTGCTTCTGCACCTGAATTTCTGACACAAAACCTATCACCAGCAATTCCAGCAGCATACAACTTACCTTTAGTAGCTCCATATAAAACAGTATTACCTATAATTACATTTTGATTAGAATTTAAATTACTTGTAGCGCTCGGTTGGATAATAATTTTTCCACCTGATAATCCTTTACCAACATAGTCATTAGAATCTCCATAAACTTTTAAAGTTGTTCCAGAAACACTAAATGCTCCAAGTGATTGTCCTGCTGAACCTTTAAATTTAATAACTATATGGTCATCATTTAACTTATTCATTCCAATTTTGTTAGTTATTTCAGAGGCAAGCCGCGCACCAAGAGCTCTATCTGTATTTTGAATATTATAAGCTAATTGAATTTTTTGACCATTTTCAAATAATTGTTTTGCATCATTAATAATTGTATAATCTAAACTCTCTGTTACTTTATTTATATAACTAACTTTATTATTGTATTCCCCAATTTTAGAATCTATTGTTGTTAGAACAGGATTCAAATCAAGATCATCTAAGTCTGAACTACCTCTGTTCATTTGATAA
>MDTG01114794.1_pt1 | contig 11563 bp, 11 predicted proteins | sample 811421 | NCBI WGS metagenome assembly MDTG01 (sample SAMN05326645, study PRJNA326480) | marine metagenome | isolation source: seawater | place: Pacific Ocean: South East | collected 2011
ACGTATAGTTGTCACAAACTAACTAACCTCCTGGCCCCATTTCAAATTAAACTGTCTTCGGATTAACCAAACGATAATGTAAATGGGGATTGTATCCACCAATGCAGCTAAAGCCTTGAATAGCCAACCATCAATAATGAACCTAGACATAGTTTCAAAGCTCTCTTTTCCATAGAAGAGCACCCCAACTACTAAGATTGTATCCACCAATTGTGAGAGCATGGTCGAAGCATTATTTCGCAACCAAAGCATTTTTCCATTGGTCAATCTCTTCCAGAAATGAAACAGTCGAACATCAACCAGTTGAGCTATAAGATAAGCTGTCATTGAGGCGAAAATCACGCGCTTTGAATTTCCGAATGCCGCATTGTAAACCGAGTCGCTCACCGGAGAGGATTCAATTGCAGCGAACTGCTTCCCAAGCCATAGAATTAAGATGGTAAACAAGAGCGCTACAAAGCCCATCAAAACTACCCTACTTGTCTTCTTCCTCCCATACATCTCACTCAGGATATCAGTAATCAGAAATGTTATGGGATATGGCAAAACCCCTGCAGAAAGCGTGAACGTGCAGAATCCTAAATTAACGGAAACAAACTTATTCGCGATGAGATTGCATACGACCAATGCAGTGATGAAAAGTCCTGCAAGCGTGAAATACAGATTGTCAGCTTTTTGTCTTTGCTTCTTATTCACTTAACGCAAATGAAGTAATACTTGTGCTTACAGCGCACCCACCAACTTAAAATAGTCCTTCAATATGGTCTTAACAACCCTTCTTTGATCTGGGGTGTTCCAAATCGGTACGTTTTCATTACCGATTTTTACCGTGAATATTGTACTGTCATTTGTAACAGATTCAAAGATTGATACTCCAAGGTTTAAACTCTGTATAGCATTCAAATCCTTTAGTGCAAACTCCTTACTCCAAGCTCCATTATCAATTTCGAGAATTTTGGCGCTAACGGTAGATTCCGTATTTTCAAAAATGATAAAGGCCTGATCTTGTCTCCAGTTGTCTACGATCTTAAACCTTGGTGCAAACTCCGAGAAAACTTTCTGGTCGGGGTGATCATACATGTAATAACCAGAGCGTTCATCCTCAGAAATATCATAGTAAAACTGCCTTAGATTTTTAAAATACAGGGCATTTGACTCCATTACGTGCATATTAAGCTTGTCCTTTATAAGCATAGGGTGATCTGGAGCCAGCGCAATGGTAAGGACGACCAATGCCGCTATTGCTATCCCGAATGCATATTTTAATCTAGATTGCATGTGAAAAAAACAAACTACGTATGATAGATGTTTTCTTTGTCCCATATGAAAACCATCATCATTGGTGCGGGTGTAGGTTCACTCGGCCTCAGTATTCGTTTAGCGCTTCAAGGCCATAAGGTTGAAGTATATGAAGCCAATAACTTTCCTGGTGGTAAGCTGCATCAGTTTAGACTGGGCAAATTCCGATTCGATGGAGGTCCTTCGCTATTTACCATGCCACAATATGTGACAGAACTCTTTGAGCTGGCTGGGAAGCATCCTAAGGACTACTTTGAATATAATAAGTTGGATGAGGCGTGCCGTTATTTTTGGGAGGATGGCACTCAACTTAAGGGCTATTCCGATCCAAGAAGATTTACCGAAGAGGCATCGCAAGTATTAGATGTGCCAAGCGAAGTGATTCAGGAGTATTTCGATTATGCCGAAAATATTTATCAGCACAGCGGGAAGATATTTCTAGAAAAGTCGCTACACAAAATGGATACTTGGTTGAGTAAAGAAACACTCGCGTCCATGCTCAAGGTTGCGCAGTTTGACCTATTCAAATCCATGAATCGAGCAAACAAAGTTCGATTGGGAGAGCCTCATCTGGTGCAGTTATTCAACCGATTTGCCACCTATAATGGATCTAACCCATATCGAGCACCTGGTATACTCAATGTGATTCCTTGGTTTGAACATGGATTTGGAACCTTCGCTCCGAAGGGAGGAATGATCGAAATTCCAAATTCGCTCCACAGATTAGCGAAAGACTTAGGTGTGAAGTTTCACTTTAAATCACCGGTGGATGCGATCACTTACAATAAGCACAAGATTACAGGTATAAAAAGTGGCGGAAACAATTTTCAAGCGGATACGGTCATAAGCAATGCAGATGTATTCTTCACATATAGGAAGCTCCTCCCAAATCTAAAAGCACCCGAGAAAAAACTGAATCAAGAACGATCAAGTTCGGCCGTGGTATTTTATTGGGGCATTAATAACTCATTCGATGAACTGGGCCTTCACAACATACTTTTCTCTGATAATTACAAGTCCGAATTCGAATCCATTTTTGACAAAAAAGAGCTTCCAAAAGCACCAACGATTTATATCAATATTTCATCAAAAACAAATTCATCTGATGCTCCCGATGGAGGGGAAAACTGGTTTGTAATGATCAACGCCCCATCGCATACTGGTCAGGATTGGGATTCGGAAACAAAAAAGTTGAAGGCACGAGTTATTAAAAAGATCAATCGGTTTTTGAAATGCGATGTCTCTAAGTTGATAGTTGAAGAGCGCATTTGGACCCCAAAAGGTATTGAGGAAGATACTCGAAGCTATCAGGGTGCCTTGTATGGCACAAGCTCTAACGACCAAATGGCGGCATTTTTAAGACACCCCAATTTCTCAAATCAATTAGACAATCTCTATTTCTGTGGTGGAAGTGTTAACCCAGGTGGCGGTATTCCTTTGGCGCTACTCAGCGCAAAAATTACGGCTGAAATGATCACACATGGCCAAGCATAAGACCAATATATCCATACTCATTTTAGTGCTTTTTCACTTCATTGGTATTGGAGGTGTTTTGCTGGGAGATGCTCCCAAATTTTTATTACTCACCCCACTTAACCTGCTTTTAACCCTAGGCATTATCCTTTGGAATCAAGATAATTGGAAATATTGGTGGGTATTTATCGCTACGTATATCTGCGGTCTTGGTATAGAAATCATCGGTATTCAGACCGGTTGGCCGTTTGGCACCTATAAGTATAGCAACATTCTTGGACCACATATATTGAAAACGCCTTGGATCATTGGATTCAATTGGTTCATATTGCTCTATGCCACTAACTCGATTGCCAACCGTATTGGACCCAGTTTAATTTCACGAATTCTAATTGCTGCCGTTTTAATGACTCTTTTGGATGTATTGATTGAACCAGTAGCCATCAAAGTCAACTTTTGGACCTGGGAAAATCCTGAAGTTCCGCTTACCAATTACATCGCATGGTTTGTAATCTCTGCTACCCTCGCATTCTTTTGGCAAGTCAATCGCATTGATCTAAACAAAACCATAGGCTATACCGTCTTTTTGATACAATTGATTTTCTTTTCTGCGCTCACAATATTTGTTTGATTTCTCGACTTTGGAGTGGCTGAATTATACATTCGCAGCTATGCAAAATCACGATCACAAGTTTGACACTAAAGCGCTTCATGCTGGTATAGAACCCGATTCTGCCACAGGAGCAATCATGACCCCGATATACCAAACCTCTACTTACGCACAGCCCAGCCCTGGAGTGCACAAGGGATACGAATACAGCCGTACATTAAATCCTACGCGAGATGTGCTTGAAAAAAATCTTGCTGCTTTAGAAAACGGAAAATACGGATTGGCATTCGGTAGTGGCCTTGCAGCTATTGATGCTTGCATGCGTATACTTATGCAAGGTGACGAAGTGGTAAGCACTAACGACCTATACGGTGGCACTTACAGGTTGTTTACCAAAGTGCATCAGAATTATGGGCTTAAGTTTCACTTCACGGGCATGCAAAATGCCTCCGATGTGGAACATCTGATTAATTCTAATACTAAAATGATTTGGGTTGAAACTCCAACCAACCCAACCATGAATATCATCGATATCAAGGCTTTTGCCGAATTGGCTGCAAAGCATAATTTGATTCTAGTGGTCGACAATACGTTCGCCTCACCATACTTGCAAAACCCATTGGATTTGGGAGCAGATATCGTGATGCACAGTGTCACCAAGTATATTGGTGGTCACAGCGATGTGGTTATGGGATTTTTAGCTTTCAATGACGACCAACTCAAAGAAGATTTGGCATTCATTCAAAATAGTGTCGGAGCTGTGTGCGGGCCAATGGATGCATTTTTAGTGTTGAGAGGAATAAAGACCCTACACTTAAGAATGCAACGACATAGTGAAAACGGAACGCAAGTAGCCAAATGGCTTCAGAAACATCCCAAAGTTGATGAGGTTTATTGGCCGGGTTTTGAGTCGCATCCAAACCATGAAATTGCAAAAGCCCAAATGCGTGATTTTGGTGGAATGATTAGTTTTTCATTGAAAGGAGATAAGCTTAATGATGCCTATGCTATAGTTTCTAAACTTCGCGTATTTACACTCGCTGAATCGCTGGGAGGAGTTGAATCTTTGGCAGGGCACCCAGCATCAATGACCCATGCTGCTATTCCTAAAGAAGAAAGAGAGAAAACTGGCGTCACTGATTCACTGATTCGATTAAGTGTTGGGGTGGAGCATATTGAAGATCTTCTCAACGACTTAGAGCACGCAATGAGTTAAATTCAAAAACTTTTATTTCAAACACTTGAAATAGTCAAAAGGCTCAAGACAATCTTTGCACTTAAAATGAGCCTTGCATGGCGTGGAACCAAATTGGCTTACCATTAAGGTGTTCATTGAGCTACAGTTAGGGCACTTTATTTGGCGCTCTTCACCCATTAGCGCCATCTTATCTGAAGAGTGATCTGCTGGTGGAGCAATGCCATATTCCTTTAACTTTTGCCTACCCGACTCTGAAATCATATCTGTGCTCCAACTTGGTGAGAGCACCGTTTTGACCTTAAAGGGCTGCAGCTGCGCTTTATTTAAAGCTTCTATCACCGAGTCTTCAATCACTTGAGTAGCAGGACATCCGCTGTAAGTAGGAGTAATGTTGACTTTGAGCGTTCCGTTTTCATCAATTACGCTGCGCACAATACCCAACTCTACAACTGAAATTACTGGAATCTCTGGGTCCTCTACTAAGTTGAGCACATCCCATGCATTTTGTTCTAGCGCTGTTTGCTTCACCAAGTAGCGTCTGGGTATGCCCGAGGCAAGAATTGCATTTCAGCGAGAATATATCCGAGGTGTTCAGTATGCGAACCTGTTTTGCCTCCTTCTTGCATCCATTCATCGGATGGCATGGTGAGCGTAGCTTCCTCCAACACCACTTTAACGTTGCTCATCCATGGCTCTTTAAGATTACCAGGAAGGATGTCTTTCTCAAAGTCGGCAGGCATGAATGCCTCTCCGGTATAATACCAAATATCATCGATGGCACGCTGCATTTTCTTGTTGCTCTCTTCAGTACCATCCCCGAGGCGAACCACCCACTCGCTGCTCCATCGCTGATGATAAGTTACCTCCTTCAAAGATTTTTGAGCAATCTCTCGTAAGCGCTCATTTTCATGGTTTGCCAATTCTTGGAGTACTAGATAGTGCCATTGATCGAAATAAAACTGTCTCGCAATGGTGTCGGCATAATCACCGTTTGGGATTTCAGTGATCAATAGGTTCTTAAAATCCAAAATATCTCGCTTGTAGGCAAAATGATCATGATCGTTACCTGCCCCCTCTAGCTCTGCGGCTAAATCAAAATACATCTTGGCCTGACCAATTAAATCGAGTGCCACGTTGGTTACAGCAATATCCTGCTCTAAGACTGGTCCGTGACCGCACCATTCACTTAGCCTATGACCTAAAATCAAGGCGTTATCTCCAAGATGTAAGGCTACATCCATTAGATTCTTTGAATCACTCATCCTCTAGTTATTTTTCCAATTCTGTCAAATGTAACGCAAGCCTTATGACCAAAGTTGCGTTCTGACTTAGATCATTTATTTATCGTTGAGAATCAATGGCATCCCACCTTCACCGCCAATAATGACAATTTTTGAATTCTCTGATTTTGATAATTCTAAGGTCGCTTCGATACCCCTCATCTTCAAAAGCTTGTCTGATAAACTGCTGTTTACAATGTCATTCGCCTTTGCCTCCCCTTCCGCGGCAATGCGCTTTCTTTCGGCCTCGCTCTTCTCTTTGTCCAATCTAAACTGATACGCTAGAGCTTCTTGCTCCTGTTCCAATTTATTCTCAATGGCTTGTTTAATTTGGGCAGGGAGATTGATGGATCGTATCAGCAAAGCTTTCATTTCTATGTTGTTATCCAGCAGCACCTTTCCCGTCTCTTCTTTTATGGCGGTTTCCACTTCTGCACGCTTAGTAGAATAGATTTCTTCTGCCGTGTACCTTCCCATCACTTGCCTTACCGATGAACGCACTTCTGGTTTTACCAATTTTTCAATGTACGATGTATTAAACTTTTCGTGTAGATACCCTATCATTCCATGCACTGGATAAAACCGCACGGTCACGTCAACCGAAATTGAGAGACCATTTTTGTCAAGTACATCCATTGCCTCTTCTTCTTTGGTTTCCGCCACCTCATAGATGTATACTTCATTCCAAGGAGCCTTCACATGCAGACCTGGAGTCTTCACATCATCCTTATCGAGTCCGTCCGAAAATTTGTAGAAGAGTACTGCCCTTTCAGTGGCTTCCACTGTATAAAAAATGCTTGAAGAAAATGCAAGTACGAAGATGATTGCGAAAATCACTACCACCGCTAATACAATTTTTCTGCTATCCAATTGATCCATATTTTTTGTGTTTATACCAAATTTAACAGTTTAACACCAATGAAGTTTGGAATGAAGTATGATCGGGCAATCGATATGACAAACGGATTTATGATATTCGTGCTTCATATTGAGGCATTAGCTCAGTTGGTTTAGAGCACTACCTTGACAGGGTAGGGGTCACTGGTTCGAATCCAGTATGCCTCACTTGATATTCAAAGCCTGTTTCGCAAAGCGAAGCGGGCTTTTCCATTTTCATTTTGCATGAGTAAACTCAGCTCATTTAATGAAAAAGCCCAATCAGAGCTCAGCCGAAGTGGCTTGATTCCTTTCATGGAGATTAATGGATCATGAAATAATCCAATCATCGAGTAATCCAGCAAAAGGATGAGCTATTCCCGCGTGCCTCGGAGATAATTAATTGAATAAAAGGTTTGACTAGTACATCTCCGCCACCTGCACCTGAATCTTCTCGCTCTCTATGTAATCGTCATAACCCATCATTTTGTCGAGCGAACCTTGAGGCGTCAATTCCACTACTCGTGCGGCTACTGTTTGCGTAAATGTGTGGTCATGAGAAGAAAACAACACCGTGCCTGGGAAATTGATGAGGGCATTGTTGAATGCTTGAATGGATTCCAAATCCAAGTGATTAGTAGGTTCATCAATGATGAGCAAGTTGGCGCCAACAATCATGATTCGGCTGAGCATGCACCGCACCTTCTCTCCCCCACTCAATACATTCACCTTTTTTTTTATGTCGTCTCCACTAAAAAGCATTTTGCCCAAGAATCCGCGTGTATCGGTATCGTCCATTCCTTCTGGAGAGTACTCAGAAAGCCACTCGAGTAAGTCCTTTTTACTGGTGAAATACTCATCGTTGTTTGATGGCAAATAGCCAGTGGTGATGGTTTGTCCATAGCTAAAACTGCCATTATCGGCCTTCTTTTCACCCATCAAAATTTGAAATAGTGATGTCGTGGCCAAGCTATTTCTACTGATAAACGCCACTTTATCTCCTTTTTCAACCGTAAGGTTTAGATCGTTAATCAAAGTCTCTCCCTCATTGGAATAATGCAGACACTCGATTTTGAGAATGTCATTACCCGCTTCTCGCGTCTGCTGAAAAATAATGCCCGGATACCTGCGCGTGGATGGTTTAATATCATCTACATTGATCTTTTCAAGCAGCTTTTTTCGGCTGGTGGCCTGTTTTGATTTCGATGCATTCGCACTAAATCGAGCCACAAATTCTTGCAACTCCTTCTTTCGCGCTTCAGCCTTTTTGTTTTGCTGTGCTTGCTGGCGCAGCGCCAATTGGCTTGATTCATACCAAAAGGTGTAATTACCCGTAAATTGCTGCACCTTTCCGTAATCAATATCGGCAATGTGCGTGCAAACCGTATCTAAAAAGTGACGGTCGTGACTCACCACAATCACGGTGTTTTTAAAGTCAAGCAGAAAATCTTCTAACCAAGAAATTGTATGCAAGTCCAAATCGTTAGTAGGCTCATCAAGGATTAAAATATCTGGACTACCAAAGATGACTTGTGCTAAAAGAACGCGCACCTTTTCGCTACCACTTAAGTCTTTCACGAGAGTATCGTGCTTAGATTCTACAATACCCAAACCACTGAGAAGGGCAGCTGCATCCGACTCTGCATTCCAACCATCCATTTCCACAAACTCTTCTTCCAATTCGGAAGCGCGCAACCCATCCTCATCCGAGAAATCCGCCTTGGCATAAATAGCATCTTTTTCAGTCATTACTTCATAAAGTCGCTCATGACCTTTGAGCACGGTGTGAAGGACAGTTACGTCATTATACTCATAGTGGTTTTGGCGAAGCATGGCTAGGCGCTTACCAGATTCGATCTCAACATACCCAGTATTGGGTTCAATCTCGCCTGCCAATATTTTCAAGAAAGTAGATTTACCCGCCCCATTTGCTCCAATTACACCATAGCAGTTCGAACCAAAAAACTTGACGTTTACATCTTCAAAAAGCTTTTGCTTACCAAAAGCGAGCGATACGTTGTTTGCTGATATCATATATCTCCGATCAAAAATTTGCGGGTTCAAGAGTACGTGTTCTATTTGGTGTAGCCAACGAATTGAACCTAAATGAAATACACACCACTAAAGTCTCTTTGACTACTATCACGTTTCCGTGACTATTTTTATAATTAGACTGGAACATTTAACTGCCCTGCGACGTTTCCTTGGCGTTCAAGGGGAGGAACGAAAAAATAGATCTCGGAAAATCTATTTTTCAGTTTTTGCTCGGCTTAAGTTGGGGTTCTAGGGAAACCTCACGTTCACACTTCCCTCAGCCTTGCGATCATCAGACATCCAAGCCGGGCCGTTTTCAATTAATCTTAAGGCTTCCGCATCGCAAGCTGTACATAATGATTTCACTACTTGAATTTTCTTAGGCTTCCCATTTCTACCCAACTCGAAAGTCAAGGTCACCTTTCCACTAGGCATACTTTCCGAGGCATTTAGGTTCTTATTCAAATAACTATTGTACTTATTCCAGCCATCTACCGGTGTTGTTGAAGCCGCACTTGTTGATTCCGCTGACCTTGCTGTTTGCTTTGAATTTAAATTTAAAGCAGTCCTCGGTTGTGCAGCCTCTTCAAAAGTTGCCACCTCAGATGCCATGCTTTCACCATCGGCTATTTCTTCGCTTGGGATATCGATTTCCAAGCCTTCTTTCTGCACCATGGATTCAACATAATCATCAGCTAATGCAACTGGTTCATACGAACCAAGCTCACTTTGCCTTGGCTCAATCTCTATAATACTTTCAGACGGTAACGGCACCGCTTGTCTTGCAGATTCTACTCCGAGAGCATAAGTTGACTCTTCCAGAGAATCCACCTTCCTTGATGAGGTATCCGCATCCATTGAGTTTTGACCCAATGTATCAAATGCCCCAATTGCCTTCTTGGGGCTATAAGTATCCTCCGATTGAGTTTCGATTGCAACATCTGGTCCGCTCTCGGAATTACGAAAACCGGTCAACCACAATATAATTCCGATAGCCACCAATGCAATGAATATTGCAGCCATACCCGAATATGCTTTTAAGACCAGACGTTTTGCTTTTTCATCCAATCGATCATCAAGCTCATCCATTGCCTGCTGAATATCCGAGGTGAGCATTCCTTCAAATCCTTCCATGGCCTCATACAAAAAGGCATCCTTTTCTGCTTCGCGCTCAAAGGCATAGGATTCATCAGCAGTTTTACGCCTCATAAAGTAGCTCTTTATTCGCTTTAGTATGTCGCTATCGTGCTTCATTAAGACGCTTCAAGGCAATTTTTCAAGTTTCTCTTGCCATTCTGTATATGGCTTTTCACCGCATTCAGAGTAATCTTCAATTCCTTAGATAGTTCTAAATAGCTTTTCTTATCTAGATAAAATTGCTCAACACAAGACTTCTGTAAGTCTTTCATTTGTTCTAAGCACTTGTTAAGTGCTTTTTCTTTGTCGGTAGACGAATCTATTTCATCGATAGGATGCACTTCAGTGGCCAATTCCATATCATGATCGGTTATTTCTCTAAACGTAACCTTTTCACCGCGCCTTTTCATTATACAGTGGTTTCGCGTCATCACAAATAGGTATGCCTTAAAATTTTTGACTTCGGTTTTAACGGGCACATTGAGCAATTGCTCAAACACCTCCATTGATGCGTCTTGTGCAGCGTATTTTTCACCCGTATACTTCTTACATACACCAAACACAAGAGCCATGTGCTTTCGAAAAATTTTTGCTAAAACATCGCGATCTTCCGATTGGCCAAATTCTGAAAATAGCTCCTCGTCACTCCTTTCGGGCGCATTGGCTAGATCTATAATTTTTGTTTGTTGCACGAATTTCGATTGCTTTTTATGGAATTTGAATCATGTCTGCATCCTTTAGTCAAATATCAAATTTTAAGACCAGTCGAAGAGAAAGTTTAAAGTTGTTGCAAAATACTGAACTTTTATATCGAACTGGTAACGCTCAGCGATAGCAAAAAAATAGAATTACTTAAGTAAGTCCGCAACAACAAATGTGCTGCCGCCCACAAAAATGAGGTCATCCTGAATGGCCTCTTTTTTTGCCGCCTCAACAGCACCGACCACGGTATCAAACGACCGAAAATTTAAATCTGCATCTGTAGCTAGTTGACTTAATCGATCAATGGGCATTGCCCTCGGTATATCAGGTTGGGTAAGATAGACAAGCGCATCCTTTGGCACCAAGGCCAAAATTTCTGAGACATTTTTATCGTTCACAAAACCAAAAACTAAATGAAGATCATGATAGGGTGTAGATTTCAACTGTTCAAACACGTATCTTAAGCCTTCCTCATTATGAGCTACATCGCAAATTACCGTGGGGTTGTGTTGAACGGTCTCCCATCTACCCCGTAAACCGGTGTTGCCAATCACATTCTGAAACCCAAGCTGAACAGCCGATTTTGAGACCTCCCAACCGAGCGCCCTCATTTTTTCAATGGTAATGGTGGTTGTCTGAAAGTTTTCGCGTTGGTAAAGTCCTTTTAAAGAGGTTGAAGGAACCACATCCGGGAACCCTTGATCTGCAAACGTAATGGGGGAATCACGCTGCAAAGCAACCTTTCTAAATACCCCCTCGATTTCGCGCTGAGATCGTCCGATAACCACGGGTATCTCAGGTTTAATGATGCCAGCCTTTTCCATAGCAATTTTAGCAGATGTATCTCCAAGGTATTCCCTGTGGTCATTACCAATATTGGTAATCACAGAAAGTTCTGGTTGAATCACATTGGTTGAATCCAAACGCCCTCCCATACCAACTTCAATAATGGCA